>Ga0116154_10000493_pt1 | contig 45331 bp, 40 predicted proteins | sample AD_UKC030_MetaG_FD_89898 | JGI IMG/M metagenome (GOLD analysis project Ga0116154, IMG submission 89898) | Active sludge microbial communities of municipal wastewater-treating anaerobic digesters from USA - AD_UKC030_MetaG | ecosystem: Engineered > Bioreactor > Anaerobic > Digestate | place: USA... | reverse complement strand
GCGACGGCGGCCAGCAGGGCCAGGCCGGCGAGCGGCGCCAGCTCGTAGCGGCTGGTCCAGACCAGCAGCAGCGCGGCGCAGATCCAGGCGACGTAATGGCCCAGGAACATCCCGGCCGCCGAGGCCCAGCCATACGACGGCTTGCGGGCGAAGCGCAGGATCGACAGATCCGACATTCCAAGATGCACCGCCGCGTTGCAGAACCAGGCGAAGAAGACGATGCCCCAGAAGCCGATCCGCCGCGGAGCCCCCTCCGGCGGGTCGATCAACTCGAACAGATTGGTCGAATCGAGCTTGGCCAGCATCACCACGCCGCATGCCACAAAGACAAGCAACATCCAGGGCGCCGCCAGATGCCCCACGCGCGCCACAAAGCCGTATCCGCGCACCGCCACGAACGTCATCGCCGCGCCGATCGCGACGCAAAGGAGGCACCAAACAAACCCCGTTGGCCAGGTCTGGTCGAACGTCGGCATCTTCACGCTTTCGCCGAAAGGCACGCCCACGGCCGTGGCCGAGACCGTGACCATGGCGCCCGCCAGGAAACAGAACAGGATGCCGTTGAAAAGGTTGTAGAGGACGACCAGATTGCGCCCGCAGATCTTCTCGAGCTGGTAATAGAGCGTCAACCGCCTGGCGGTGGCGATCTCCGCTGTCAGAAACCGCCACGTCAACACCGCCAGCAGATTGCCCAGCAGGAGGCCCAAGATCATGTCGAAGGCGCTGGCGCCCCACGCCACAAACAGCGGCCCGATCATGAACTCGGTGCCGGCCGTGTGCTCGCCGGCATACATCCCCCAAAATGCGCTCGAACCCTTGCGCGCCTTCTCGGGCACCGGCTCACGCTCGAACTCGCCGCCGGCCCCGCCTGGGATCTCCTCGCTCTCTAGAATCCTTGACCCCTTCAAAGCGGCACAGAAACTTGACTTGTTTACCACACGTTCCACCGGTCAAGGATTCTAGCGTTTCGAGAGCACGGCGGCTTCGTACCGCTTGACCTCGGCCAGCCACGCCTCGCCCGCCGGCACGTCCGCCTGCAAGCACGCGTAGTCCCACACCGCGCCGAACGGCAGCGACTTGGCCTCCTCCATCAGGGCGAGCCGGCTGGTGTAGTCGCGCTCGAGCTCGGCCCGCTTGAGCGCCGCGATCGGCGCCAGCATGGCCAGCAACAGCGCCCGGCGCATGTTGCGCGCGCCGATCACCCAGGCCGCCACCCGGTTGATGCTCGCGTCGAAGTAGTCGAGACCGATGTGCACGCGGTCCACATAGCCGCCCCAGACAATCTCCTGCGCGATCGCCTCGAGATCGTCGGTCAGGGTGACGACGTGGTCGCTGTCCCAGCGCACGCCGCGGCTGACGTGCAGGGCAATCTCGGGCAGGAAACAGAGCACCGACGAGATCTTGTCCGCAATCCCCTCCGTCGGATGGAAATGGCCGGCATCGAGGGTAAGAAGCACCTTGCGGCTGACCGCGTAGCCCAGGTAAAACTCGTGCGACCCCGGGGTGTAGCTCTCGGCCCCAATCCCGAAAAGCTTCGGCTCGACCGTATCGAGATTGTGGGCCGGATTGATCTTCGGCGCGTAAATGGCATCGAGCGATTCCGCCAGCCGTTGCCGCGGCCCGCGCCGGTCCGCCGGCGTGTCCTTCATGCCGTCCGGAATCCAGAGGTTGGTGAGACAGGTCTTTCCGAGCGCCTTTCCGAACGCCGCCCCGATCTCGCGACAGCGCTTCCCGTGCTCGATCCAGAACCGCCGGATCCCCTTGTCCGGATGCGTCAGTGTCAGCCCGCCGTCCACCTTCGGATGCGAGAAGTAGGTCTGGTTGAAATCCAGCGCGATCCTGCGCGCCTTGGCCCAGGCAATCCAGTTCTTGAACTGCGCCGCGCTCAGCGCGTCGCGGTCGACACGCCGCCCGCCCATCTCCGCATAGCACGCATGCAGGTTGAACCGCTGCGTGCCTGGGACCAGCGCCAGGACCTTCTCGAAATCCGCCCGCAACTGGTCCGCCGTGCGCGCTTTGCCCGGGTAATTCCCCGTGACGGCCAAGCCGTCTCCGAGCGTGCCCCCGGCCGTTTCGAACCCCCCGACGTCGTCGCCCTGCCAGCAATGAATCGACAGGGGGATGCGTGCCAGGCGCCTGATGGCCTGCTCGGTGTCAATCCCCAGTTCGGCATAGCGTTCGCGGGCCAGTGCGTACGCGCGTTCGACAGACTTTGCTTTCATGATTCTCTGTGGTTCCGGGCGCGCCTCAGCAAGGCGCGGGATCCCTGGATCGCTCTTCCCGATCCAGTGGCTACCCGTCCGGATCATGCCAGCAGGCCGCACCCGATTGCCAAGGAAAAACAGCGTCATTCCATCTCTGGCCGACCCTGACCTGGCTTTGCGTGAGAAGCAAATCCAGCAGAACTACCGCCCGATCGTGGCAGTCCACAAGTGGTTTGCTCGACGCCCGGGGACCTTGTTCCGTGGTCTGCTTCTTTCGGAGTTTCTCGATGCGCCCCTTCGCGAGACGTTCTACAAGGGCCAGTCCCTCCCGGACCTCAGGAGCCTTGATCCGTTCATGGGTGGAGGCACTACCCTGCCTGGGTAATCGAAAAGTGCAGGTCCCCATTGACGGCGAATGGATCGGCGACCGCCGAAACGGCGCGGGTCAGGCCGAAACCAAACAGGTGAGGCTGGAGCGCGCGGATGCCACAGCAGTCAGCTTCGACGGCATGAAGTTCGACGCGATCTTCACCGACCCGCCTTACTTTAGGAGCGTCCAGTATGCCGAGTTGATGGACTTCTGCTACGTGTGGCTCCGCAGGCTGACCCGGGCTAATCATCCCGAATTCGCTCCCCTGACCACCCGCCACGCCAACGAGTTGACGGGCAATGACAACATGGGGCGAACGCTCGAACATTTCACCGAGGGAATGTCACGTGTGTTTCAGATGATGGCGAGCGCGTTGAAGCCCGGTTCGCCCCTTGCCTTCACCTACCACCACAACCGCCTGGATGCCTATTACCCGGTCGCCGTGGCAATGCTTGATTCGGGGTTGGTCTGTTCCGCGTCTCTCCCCTGCCCCGCCGAAATGGGGGCTTCGATACACATCAACGGCACCAGTTCTTCCATTATTCGAATTCAACCCAAAGGTGATCATCGAAGCCAAGACCACAGAGGACGATGGCACGGCCCGCGACAAGGTCACGCGCATCCAACACCTTGGAGAGCTGAGCGTGGGCGGCGCCGCTGGGGGCAAACAGAAGTATCAGGTTATCGCTTGCATTGCCGGGCGGGGCTTTGGTGTGCGCCGTGAAGACATGAAGAAGATGCTGTTGGCCACACGGGGGAAGGTCTTCACGCTTAAGACACTCGATCAACTGGTCGAGTATTCAAATCTGCGGAAGTTCAAGACCAAGGTGTGAGTGACGCCAGCACCAGGAAGATCTCCGCTGTGGGGCCTCGGGCGCTCAGCCGCGAGGCCGCCAGGGCAATGGGATGGGGGGTTCATGGGCGCAATGGGTTCCTGCTCATTGTTGCGCAATTCACTGATAATCACCCAGAACGTCCAACGAAGGTTGAGCGTTGAACGTTTCGCTTCCAGTCCCTGCTTCACAGGGCAACCGCGAATCGAGGGAGGAACGGGAGGGATGGCGGAAATCGCCGCCACTCAGGTATGGCCAAGCGCGGGAAAAGGGAGTAGGAGAGACGCATGTTCGATGCCGCGCAACCGACCAGGCGATCATGACAACAGTCTGTGGAACAGATTTCTCGATCCACGCGGCGGAGGCCGCCACCGTGGCCGCAATCCTCACCGCCCGCGCCGGCGGGACGCTGACGCTGGTCCACGCCTCCGAATGCGCCGGGATCGACACGCGATCGCCGGACGCCCTGGCGGCGCTCGAAGAACGCGGAAGGGCGCAATTGAACACCGAAGCCGAGCGGCTCCGCAAACTCGGCGCAACGGTCCGGACCAGGCATCTGCCGGGATCGCCGTCCTCCGTGCTGCTGGATGTCGCGGCTCAGTCCAAGGCACGCCTTATGGTCGTGTCGTCGCTGGGCCATTTCCCCCCAAGCCGCTGGCTGGTGGGCAGCGTGGCCGAGCGGTTGGCCCAGAACTCGACCATCCCGACCCTCGTGGTGCGGGCAGACAAGCCGTTCGCAGCATGGGCCGCCGGCAAACGCGCGTTGCGAGTGCTGGTGGGCTATGATTTTTCGGCCAGTGCGGACGCGGCGTTGGGATGGGTGGAGGCGCTGGGGCGTATTGGCCGGTGCCGGATCACGGTGGCTTACCTGGCCTGGGCGCCGGAGGAGAGTTGGCGGCTGGGTGTGCGGGACGATTGGGCCATCACGGACAATGCGGCTGAAATCACGAAGTACATCAAGCGTGATCTGAAGGAGAGATGCCGGGATATCCTGGGCACAACCAATGTCCAAATCCGGATCGGCGATGGCTGGGGCCCCGCCGGCCCGGAACTCGTCGCCCTGGCCAAGGCCGAGTCCGCCGACCTGATTGTTGTCGGAACCAACCAGCGTCGTGGACTCGAACGCCTGTGGCTCGGGTCGGTGTCGCGGGCTGTGTTGCACCGGGCCCCCGTGAGTGTGGCGTGCATTCCCCTGCCGTCCGCCGAGGAACCGCCCGCGGGGACTGTCCCTGAGGTCCGGCGCGTGCTGGTGCCGACGGATTTCTCGACTCTGGGAAACCAGGCGATCCCGTATGCGTACGCGGCGCTTCGGCGGGGCGGGGAAGTCTGCCTCATGCACGTGGCGCCTCCGCTCGCGCGCCGCGGTGGCAGGCACGAGCAGCTCGAATCCCAGCGGGCGGCGCGCGAGTCCAGTCTGTCTGCCAGGTTGCGCCAACTCATCCCGCCGCAGGCCAAAGCGCTCGGGTTGCGCACGCACGTGCAGGTCGTGGACCACGCAAATCCCGCGACGGCCATTTGCCAGGCAGCCGAACGCTTCGGCGCCAGCCTGATCTGCATGAGTTCCCGCGGCCGGTCTCGCGTCGCCAAGGCGCTCCTCGGTTCCGTGGCTCAGGCTGTCATGACCGGCAGCCGCCGCCCCGTCCTCATTCTACGCGATTATGAATCCTGACCATCACCAACCGGCGCGAAAGCGGCTCCTCCGCCTCGCTCTCCTCATCGCCCTCCCTCTCGCCACCGCGTGTGCGGCATCCGGCGCGTCCATCCGGGTCGGCATGATCGGCCTGGACGCCCATGCGGTGCCTTGGACGCAGATCATGCACGGGCCCAATGCGGCCCGCCCGATCTCGGACATGCGGGTGGTGGCGGCGGTGCCTGCCTTCAGCGCCGATGTGCCCTTTAGCAACGACAACATCGCGAAGAACATCGCGGCCATGCGCGATTTGGGCGTCGAGATCTGCGACACCATCGAGGCGATGCTCGGGCGGGTGGACGCCGTGATGCTGCTCAGCATCGACGGACGCCCGCACCTCGATCAGGCGCGTCCGGTCTTTGCCGCCCGCAAACCGCTGTTCATCGACAAACCGGTCGCGGCGACGCTCGCCGACATCATCCGGATCTTCCGCGAGGCCGAATCGAGCCGCACGCCCTGCTTCTCGAACTCGTCGCTTCGCTACAGCCCCGGGATCGCCGCCATGGCCAAGGATTCCAAGGTGGGCCGCGTCCTGGGCTGCGACGCGTACAGCAACAACCAGTCCATCCTGCCCGGACACCCCGACCTCTATTACTACGGCATTCACGGCTGCGAGATCCTCTTCACAATCATGGGCCCCGGCTGTCGCACTGTCAGCCGTGTCAAGGGCGAGACGGCCGACATCGCCGTCGGCACCTGGAACGACGGACGCGTCGGCTCTTTCCGGGGCATCCTGCGGGGGCAGACCGGCTTCGGCGCGCTGGTTTTCGGCGAGAAAGGCATCGCCCCCTCCGGCCCGTTTGAAGGCTACGAGCCTCTTCTGGTCGAGATCGCGAAGTTCTTCCAGACTGGCAAGCCGCCCATGTCCGCCCTGGACACGATCGAGATCTACGCTTTCATGGAAGCCGCCGACGAGAGCCTGCGCCAGGAAGGCCGCCCGGTCTCTATCAACAGCGTCCTCGAGAAGGCGCGGAAGCAGGCGGACGCGCCCGTCAACCCTTGATCGGCGCGGCGCCCCGGGGCAGCCGGCCCGTCCCTTCCAGCTCGAGAAGCAGAGGTTTGCGCCAGACGCCCCCGCTGTATCCGCTGAGCGCCCCACTCTTGGCGATGACGCGGTGGCAGGGCACGATCAGGCAGAGCCGGTTCGTGGCATTGGCCCGCGCGACGGCCCGCGCGCCCGTGGGCGAGCCGATGCGTTGCGCGACAGCCTCGTAGCTCGATGTCGCGCCGTACGGGATCCGCTGCAACTCGCCCCAGACACGCTCCTGGAATTCCGTGCCCCGCATCTCGATGGGCACGGTGAAGGCCCGGCCCGTGCCGCGGAAGTAATCCCGCAGCTCGACGCGCAGGCGATCGAGCACCGGATTTGCCCCGGACACCATGCAGACACCGAACCTGCGCTGCATTTCAGCGCGACTCCGTTCGAGTTCTCGATGTCGAGCGAATTCGAGCCAGCAGACCGCCCGGTCGCTCGCAGCGGCCAGCATCGGTCCCAGGGGAGTCTCGAGAAGAACAACCCGTCGATAGGAGATCGAGGCGTTGTCCGGACGGTCCCGGCCAAACACCTCTTCGAACTCGACGCGCAAGGCGCTGGCCGTGGCATCGCCCTCTGCCGGCATGGCGCTGTCCCCTTTCCGCTCTGGGGTGTCGGATTTGCTGTGGCGCATGACCCGCACTCTATCGCCCCCTCAGCCGTTGAACAACGCCGGACACACGATACGGACACATGCGTATATGCCGGCACCGTCAGCATCCACGGCTTGTAGCAGGCCGGGTCCCCTGACCCGTCGCTTGCACCGATGCCTGTCGTGGCGCCGCGTGCGGGCACGCGGCCTGCGGCGGGAGTCTCGATCCGTTCAAGGCCCGGTGCTGCCATGTGTGCCAGCAAAGTGACGCCCTCGAGAGCGCCCGTCACTTTCTGGGCCGCTGCAGGAAGAAACAACGATTCGTCCAGTCCGCGTCTCCCAGGAGTTTCCACAGCGCGCAGAGCGACCGAGCCAGTCCGCCGACGTCGTTCTGAGGGATGCTTTTCTCATCGACGAAGATGAGCCCGCCGTGATCGATGCCTTGTTCGCCGCAGGCGCGCAGCAGCGGCGGAATCGTCCGCAAGTCGAAGGAAACAAGGGTCAACTGCTTACGCGCCGCCTCGCGGAGGATCTCCCCGTCGGGTGCGCTGACGAAGTGGCTCTCCATCCATTCAAAGAGTGGCGTGATGGGGATGCCGCGGCAGAGCCTTCGCGCCGCCACGGCCACGTCAGGCGAAATCTGTTCATCGGTGAGGATCTGAAGCATCGGCTATTCCTGGGAATCTTCGAAGCGCTGGATCCCGGGAAGCAGTCGCGAGAGTTTCTGAAAGTCGACGGAGGCGTTATCCCGGATGGCTTCCTCGATCTCATCCGGGAAGGCTTTGGCGTAGGCCACGGCGGCGTGCATTTTGGCCTCGGGCCACCGGAGATGGGCGGCCGCCTTCAGCACGTCGCCCTCGAAGGCTCGGAGCACTGAAATGGCTTGCCAGACGGCCAGGCGCGTCCCTTGGATGAAGGCCTGTCGGCCGGCAGCCGAGTTCCGAAACTCGATAAACGCGAAGTCTGCCCGGCGAAGACTTTCCGCAACCAGTTCTGCGCCGACCTCGCTGGCGCTGCGTCCTAGACGGCGGGCCATCTGGCGGAGGCGTTCGGCTTGGTCTGGCGGGAGGCGGAGACTGACAACGGTGGAAGCGGCCATACGTACACAGTTAATCAAAGTGTATTCACTGTAACTCGTTTCCGGAGCGAGGTCAATACGCTTTGGACGGTCGGAAATGGGTCGCGATCGAAAACCGGGCGCTGGACCTCCGGCACAGAGACCTCCCGGCAGCCATCGAGGAGGACGGAGCCGCCTTGGGGTTCGCTTACGAGCGCTGGCTACGTTGAGCACGAATCTTGCCCTAGTCGTCGAGTCCTGTTCGTCCATCGACACCAACACAGACTGGCTTCCGGCCCGACTCGATATGCGGGCTAGATGCTCAACTTTGTTTTGACTGTCGAGTGGGGATCTTGACAATCGGTCAGGGTGAGCAGGAATTTCGACACGTCCGGCGAAGTGGCGACGGGCGCCGTGTTCGCACTGGTGCTCTGGGTCGGGTGTCTGGTGATCGGGTTGCTCGGCCTGACTCTCGCCTACCAACGCCCCCGCCCCGCCGTTCGAGCGTCCGCGCCCATCCCGATGGTCGAGATGATTGAAGTCGAGGTTGCGAATCTCCCGCTCTCACTGCCCGCCCCCTCACAAGGCCGTGCCGCAGCCGCCATGCCGACGCCCCCTGCTCGATCGACACCCGCGCCTCCGCCCTCCCCGGCCCCGATCGAGATTCCCCCGGCTCCACCGTTCCTGGCTGTCGACACGGCGCCTCTCGCCGCACCGTCTCGAGCCCCCGCCCCCGCAGTCGCTTTCCCCGTGCCGATCGAGACACCGGACCGATCCGCATCGCCGACGCCGGCCGCACATTCCGGGTCTGCAACCTCCACGGCGGCCTTCGCCCCGCCTTTCGCCGTCCATTCGCTGACGGTCGGGCGGGCCGAGGGGCGACAGCCTGCGCCCGAGTACCCGCCTGCCGCCATGCGCGGGGGACAGGAGGGCACCGTCCGCATTGGTTTTGGCGTGGGCGCGCACGGGCGGGTCGTGGATGCGGCGGTTGTGGCTCCGTCGCCGTGGCCGCTATTGAACCAGGCGGCACTGCGGACGGTGCGTGACCGGTGGCGTTTCCACCCGGGCGGCGTGCGCCGCTTCGAGGTGTCGATCCACTTTCGTCTCGAGAAATAGCCCGTGAATCCCATGCTCGGCAATGTGGTCTACGATTTGTTTCTCCGCGGAGGGCCGGTCATGTGGCCGCTGCTTCTGGCCCTGCTCGCGGCGCTGGTCGTCATCATCGAGCGTTCGCTCTGGTGGTGGAGCCTGCAGCGGCGCGCGGGCGCGGCGCCTGTGCAGGATGCGTTCGACGCGATTGCGTCCGGCGAGTTCGAGCGCGCGGTGCGGATCGCCAACGGATCCGATGATCCCTTTCTGGCCACCGTGCGCGACGGTTTGGCGCACGCCCACAGCTCGATGCTCGGCGCCATGCAACTGCGGGCTTCGGACACCCTCGAGCAAGCCGAGCGTCTCCAGTGGGTGCTCGGGACCCTTATCACGCTGGCGCCGCTCCTGGGCCTGCTCGGCACGGTCACGGGCATCATGCACTCGTTCAACTTCGTCGGCGACGACCAGCTTGCGCCCGCCCAGGTCAGCGGGGGCATCGCCGAGGCGCTGATCGCCACCGCGTGCGGGCTCGGCATCGCCATCCTGTCCCTGCTGCCCTACAACTATTTCAATCGCCGCCTGGCCCGCCTGCGCTCACAGCTCGAACGCACCATCAACCACGTGGAACTCCTGGTCGAGTCCGCCAGGCATCACGGCCACGACCTCGAAGCCTTCGCCCGTCAGCGCGCAGTGCATCCACCGGGCCGGACGCCCGGTGCCTCGACCCCGGCTGCGAACACCTGACGCCTCCCCCCCGAACACGCGCGCGCCTCACCCTGCCCACTCGCCTTATGCCCGTCCAGCTTGGCTCCCGACTCCCCCCTGAACACGCCGAGGCGCGCATCGAGATCATTCCCCTCATCGACATCATGTTCTTCCTCCTCGCGGCCTTCATGCTCGTGAGCCTGAGCATGGTGAACCTCAAGAGCGTGAAGGTGAGTTTGCCGACGGCGACTCTTGCGGCCTCCGAAGCCGGGGATGGCATCGTGCAGATCTCGATCGACAAGGCCGGCCTCGTCTTCCTCGACCGCAGTCCGATCGGGCACCATGAGCTCGCGGCGGCCCTGGCGTCCCGCCGCGCCACCAACGCCGCCGTGCGGGTTCTCCTGAGCGGCGACGCCGAAGCGCGCCACGGCGACATCATCCGCGTGCTCGACTGGATCCGCGCGGCGGGCATCGACAAGGTTGCCTTCCAGGTCCGCACCCCCGCTCCTACGGCGGCGCCATGAACCGCTTCCTGAACTCGCTCAATCTGGTCGGCGTGTGCGCCTTGGCCCTGCTGTGCGTTGTGCAATGGCGCGTCAATCGCCGGTTGAATCTCGAATGGAACCGCCAGGAACAGATCCGCCTCGAACAGGCCGCTGCGCATGAGGAACAGGCCGGGATCATCGCCGGCCAGGCCGCCGACCTGGCCGCGCTGCGCGCTCACCTCGAACGCGTGACCGGCGAATTCGAGCAGACCGCAGCCCGCCTGGCCGCGGCCGACGAGGAACTGCGCCAGGCGGTCGAGGCGCGCGATCAGCTCAAGGCGAGCGTCTCGAACTGGGCGGCGGCTGTGACCGTGCGCGACGACCGCCTCAGGCAGGCCGCCAGCCAACTGCAAACGGTCATCGCGGAGCGCAACGAGGCCGTCCGCCGCCACAACGATCTCACCGAGCGCTACAACACCCTGGTCAAGCAGATCGAAGCGCAGTGAGCGCCTGCACCTTGAAATGGTCACGCCACTCCATTTCTCACCTCATCTGTGATGGCCGGCGGCACCACGAAGTCATCGATCCGGCGCCCGGATTGTCCCGGAGGAGTACTTCGCCATCGATACGCTGCTGACGAACCGTTTCGCGGTGCGCATGCGGTCGGCGGATGCGGATGGGGTATCCGATCCATCCGCAACGGGGCCCAACGGCTGTTTCCAGATGGCGGCGGCCCCCACACGGTCATTCCGACCGAAGAACAAATGTTCTACCGCTTGCGGGCTGTCGATGGCCAGAGTGACTTGCGAACAATCGAATAGGAACCAATGAAGACGCCACAAGCCGATCATGCCATCCTCGTTCCACTCTCACCCAGTGGGGCGATTGGGGAGGGGACGCTCTCCGTCGCGGTCCGGCACGGGCGGCCGCGACTGGCGGACGTGGTGCGTTTCCCCAGGGAATCCCTCAGATGATGGCTAACCCCTAGCCCTCATGGTTCACAGCCTTGGATCCACGGGCTCGCTTTCCATTGCCAGAACCCCAAACACGGCCTCATGCACCCGCCGGAGGGGTTCTTTGCGAACGAACCGCTCCAGCGACTCGACTCCCAGCGCAAACTCGCGCAGCGCCAGAGAACGCTTCGTGGACAGCCCTCGTGAGCGCAGGCGCTCGAGGTTCTCGGTCGCCGTGTATTCCGCGCCGTAGATAATGCGCAGATACTCCCGGCCGCGACACTTGACAGCAGGCTGCACCAGGCCTCGCCGATTCCTGGCGATGAACTCCAGAGGCTTGACCACCATACCTTCTCCGCCCCGCCCGGTCACCTCTTCCCACCAACGAATGCCATCGGCTTCGCTCTCGCGGTCGGTCACGTCCACCGCGCGGAAGGGTGTGACCGTGAGAATACCGCCCGCCAGCCGCCCCAGCGTCTGCATGTGCCAGTCGTGCGGCTTGTCCACGTGGACTTTTCCTTCCGTCGCGAGCAAGTGGAACGGGGCGAGCTTCAAATCGTCCACGGCCTTCACCGGCCAGCAATAGCGGCGATAGGCCCGGATATAGTCCTGCACCATGCCGCGACGAGCCGTCGTCCGGGCCATGAGTTCTCCGACGTCAAGACCCCTCGCGACCGCTTGCGTCACTGCGGTTTCCTCCGCCGCCAACGTGGCGTGCGCCGCGACTCCAACTGCGGCGTATTGCTGCTTCAACAACTCCTGCGCCTTAACCGACCAAGGCATCAGTTCGCAGTCGAGGCAAAGCCAGTCGGTCTGAAACGCCTCCCAGAAGCCAGCCCTGGTGACAGCAGTCCGCACGTGATCGAGGAACTCGCACTCGAGAGGCGGGGTGTCGAAAAACCTCCTGCCAGTGCGGGTGTAGCAGATGCCGGCGCCCTCGCCTCTCACGCCGAAGGTCCTCCGGGCAGCCTCTTCGTGGCGGCACACAACCACGACCGCACGCGAGCCCATGTGCTTCTCTTCGCAAACGACGCGCGGGACGCCGGCGTGGCGGTAATAGGCAAACGCCTCAGCCGGATGTTCCAGGAATCCCGGCGCGTGGCTCGCCTCGCACGGAGACATCGTCGGCGGCAGATAGATGAGCCACTTGGGATTCGCTGCGAACCGGCTCATGACTTCCAGCGCGGCCGCCGCGTTCTCCTCGCGAATGGTCACGTTGCCGTGGAGACGCGTGCTGACGATGCGTTTGCCCGTAACATCGGCAAGGTCGAGCAGGTCGTCATGCTGTTGCTGTGCCGACAATGCGGGCGCCCGGTCTTCGGGCGGCAGAAACGGTCTGCGAGGTTCGGCGTAAGTCTGGCTCGCGGGGACGGAGACGATTTCCTTCTCGGGATAGCGCAGGGCCGTCAGCCGTCCTCCATAGACGCAACCGGTATCGATGTTGATGGTGCGGTTCAGCCATTCGGGTTCCGGGACGGGCGTGTGGCCATACACGACCGTGGCCGCTCCGCGATACTCAGCCGCCCAGTTGTAGCGGACGGGCAGACCAAACTCGTCGGTCTCGCCGGTCGTTTCGCCGTAGAGGGCGAACTCGCGCACCGCGCCCGACCCGCGGCCTTGCATCGCCTCCTTCATACCCGCGTGCGCGACGACCAGCTTCCCATCGTCCAGCACGTAGTGGCTCACCAGATCATCAATGAACTCCGCCGCCTGGTTCCGGAATGCCTCCGATTCGCCGGCCAGTTGCGCCAGAGACTCCGCCAGGCCGTGCGTAATCTGCGCGTCCCGCCCGCGCAGTTTGCGCATGAGTTTCGCGTCGTGATTGCCCGGGACACACAATGCCGCGCCATGGGCCACCGCGTTCATCACCAGCTTGAGCACATGAGGGGTCTTCGGCCCGCGGTCCACGAGATCGCCGAGGAAGACGAGCTTGCGACCGGGGGCCGGCTGAATGGCGAAGGCCGCCTCGTCCACGACGCAACCCAGTAGCCGCAGGAGTGCGACGAGTTCATCGAAGCAGCCGTGGACATCGCCGATGATGTCGAAGGGGCCGTGCTCGTGCCTCAGATTGTTCCAGAGCGGCTGGCGCTCGATGACCGCTGCATCAATGTCTTCGGGCGTCCGCAGCAGATGCACATGGCGGAAACCCTCGCGATCGAGCGCGCGCAGGGCGCGACGCAACTGCTGCGCCTGCTGCCGAATGACATGCGGGCCGAAATCCCGGTCGGGCCTCGCCCTGTTCCGGTCGTGCGCGATTCGCTCCGGCACAGCGAGCACGATGGCCACCGGCAGGCAATGGAACTCCCGCGCGAGTGCCACCAGCGGCTTGCGGGCCTCCGCCTGGACGTTGGTGGCGTCAATAACCGTGAGCTTTCCCGCCGCCAACCGCTTCGAGGCGATGAAGTGCATCACTTCAAAAGCGTCCCTTGTGGCGGCCTGGTTGTTCTCGTCGTCCGAAACAAGGGCGCGGCAATCGTCCGACGACAGAATCTCGGTCCGCCTGAAGTGCTTTCGCGCAAATGTGCTCTTGCCCGAGCCGGAGACGCCGATGAGCACGACAAGAGAGAGTTCGGGAATGGTGAGAGTCATGGCGTTTCCCGGAGTGCTGCGAGAAGAATGGGGTCTGTCAGTCGATGTGAAACACCCCGATTTGCGTCGGCGAACCGACAGCCGGATCGTCCGGGCCGACCGGCAGGTAACGGACGTGATAGCCGAAGCGCGCGGCGACGCCGTCGGCCCACGCCTGGAACTCAGCACGAGTCCACTCGAAACGGTGGTCCTTGTGGCGGAACTGGCCGGCCGGCAGCGTTTCCCACAGGACGTTGTATTCGCGATTGGGAGTCGAGATGACGACGGCTTTCGGCCTGGCACACTCGAAGAGCACCCGCTCGAACGCCGCCAGACGCGGCGCATCGAGGTGCTCGATGACTTCGGCAACGGCGGCAGCGTCAAAGCCCGCCAGACGTTGGTCGCGGTAGATGAGCGAGCCATGCAACAGACGCAGCCGCTGCTTCTGCACAGGCGGCAGGCGGTCGCAATGCAGCCGGTCGCGGGCAATCTCCAGCGCCCGATGCGACACGTCCATGCCGACGATTTCAGTGAACTGTCTTTCCTTCAGAAGGGCCTGGAGCAGGCGGCCCTCGCCGCACCCCAGGTCAAGAACGCGATTCGCGCCCGTGCTTTTCAGGGCGGCCGACACAGCACCAAGACGTTGCTCGTTCAGGTTGAGGCTCTGCTCCATGGCCTCTTCCTCGCGCGCATGCGACTCGGCGGACGAATCGGGATCGGGCTCGCTCTCATCAACCAGTCGCGCCAGCGCAGTATCCACAAGCTTGCGCTGGTGCTTGAGATAGCGGCGGGCGATGGCTTCGCGCGCCGGATGCAGGGGCAGCCAGCCTTCGCCATGACGGAGGAGTTTCTCCACCTCGTCGTCGCCAACCCAGTAGTGCTTGTCGTTGTCCAGCACCGGCACGAGCACGTAGAGATGGGAAAGGACTGCGTGCAGGGGCAGCAGAGCCTCCAACTCGACCTGGAAACACGAGCTCTCGCCCCACTCCGGGAATGTCTCGTCCAGCGGCAGACGACGCGCAGCCACTCGGTAGCCAAGAGGTTCAAAAAGACTCCGCAAGAACTTCTCCCCGCCCCGGCACGGCAACGCGGCGAGCTTCACGTGCAGCGGCAAGGGCCTATCAACCAGTCCAGGGCGTTCCCTGCTCCTGCCGGAAAGCGCGCTCCCGAAGACATCGGCAATCGCCACACTCAGAAACGAGGAGGCGGCATAGGGCCGGTCGTTGACGTATTGATCGAGGGCCCCACCCTCGCCCGACGGCCTCCGACGGTTGCGCACCAGACCGACCATGTCCACTTCAACAAGCAGCACGACGGTGCATCGCTCCAGGGTCGCCTCGGGATAGAAGACATGGGCCGTTCCGAACGAAAGGCTGAACGACTGCGAGCGGGCCGGATTCTTGCGGAGCAGATAACCGAGGTCCGTCGCCGGTTGGTGCGTTGTGGTCAGCGTGAGCAACATGGCCGCAGGAGTCTCAAGTGCGGATGGCCGTTTTCACCTGGTGGGAGAGCGTGCGGAAGGATCCGGGAACTTGAGGCGCCCGTTTCTCAACTCGCTCTTGCCCGCCCCACAGCGTCCGCACGTTCCACGGCCAGAGAAGCTGGCGGCACGGGCATGCAAAGCCGCTTCCGCAGCGGCCTCGGAGAGGACCCGCTGTTCTGGGTTGGCATCGGTTGTTTCTGAGCTCAGGGTTGCAGGATATCCACAAACCCGTGGCCATCGCCAGCAAAGTTTCAAGGGAAGGGCCAGCTTGTTGGTCAGTGCGGGATGTCGGGAGAGGACGGACACTTCGCGTGCTTGTTGGCCGGATGATGCGCCGATCGCCAACCAGCTCGGCGATCAGAACTCTGGATTCTCGATTTGACAGGCAGCGGTTCCGCGAGTAGCGACAGCACGTGGAACACACTGCGCGCCATAGACCTGACCCCATGGTGACGGGCAATCCCCCATCGCGTTTCTGGTTTGTCCTTATCGCCCTTCTCGGCTTCTGCCTGTTCGGCGCCGCGACGCGCGGAGCGTCCGCACCCGTCATTCTGGACACGGACATTGGCGACGACATCGATGACACGTGGGCCCTGGCCATGCTCTTGGGCATGCCTCAACTGGATCTCAAGCTCATCGTCACCGACTACGGCAACACCCCGGAACGAACCCGGCTCGTGGCGAAGATTCTCGAACGCGCCGGCCGCACCGACGTTCCCGTGGGCACAGGAATCAAGACCGGAAACCAACCTCTGGCGCAAGAGCATTGGGTGGGCGCCTACGATTTGGGCGCATACCCGGGCAAGGTATATGCCGACGGCGTCGCGGCGCTCATAGACGCCATCCACGCGCAGCAGACCCCCATCACCCTCATCACCATCGGTCCCGTTCCCAACATCAGGGAGGCTCTCCGCCGAGACCCGAGCATCGCAGCCAAGGCCCGTATCGTCTGCACCGGCGGCAGGATCTACAAAGGCTATGCGAACGGCGGAAAACCCTCCGCGGATTGGAATGTCCGAGCCGACGCCGCTTCCTGGCAGGCGATGGTCGCCGCGGCATGGACGATCACCACCTCGCCGCTGGACGCTTCCGAGGAACTGGTGCTCCGCGGCGAGTCCTATGCCACCGTGGCAGCTTCGCATCATCCGCTCGCCCGCATCGTCATCGAAAACTACGATCTCTGGGGCCATCGGAGTGGCCACCCGCGGGATGCCAGCAGCATCCTGTACGATACCGCGGCGGTGTACCTGGCCTATTCGGAGCAATACGCCCGGATCGAGCCCTTGAGACTCGCCGTGGACGACCAGGGCCACACACGCGTCACGTCCGATGGCAAAGAGGTGCGCTGCCAACTAGGCTGGAAAGACCGCCAGGCCTTTGACGCGTTCCTCGTCAAGACGCTGACGGCATCGTCCGGCGCCGAACGCCATGCCAAACCACAACTGGTTCGGGAGGTGTTGGCGGGCAAGCGGCATGAGGCCCGCGTGTCGTGGTGGGGATTCGATCCCGAGGATTCCACGGCGCACCTGCAGGAGGCCATCGACTCGAGAGTCAAGCGGCTGATTCTGGACCGGCAATCGTCGCCCTGGATCACACGGCCATTGGTCGGGTCGAGCAACCAGGAGATTGTGTTCGAGGCGGGAACGGAACTGGTGGCGTTGAAGGGCGCCTTTCGCAACAAAGGCGACTGCCTGCTCTCGTTCCCCCAATGCGAGGATGTCGTTCTCCGGGGCGACCGGTCGGATGGCGGGCAATCGGCGCGCATCCGCATGCACAAGCTCGACTATCAATCCGCCCCCTACGAGAAATCGGAATGGCGGCATGGTTTGGCCATCCTGGGATGCCGCAACGTGCTGATCCAGGACCTCACGATCGAACAGACGGGCGGCGACGGCATCTACCTGGGCGCGGCGGCAGGACAGATTCCCAACCGGCAGGTGACAATCCGGCGCGTCGACTGCAACGCCAACCACCGGCAAGGCATCAGCGTCATCAGCGCGCAAGACCTGCTGATCGAGGACTGCCGTCTGCGCCACACCGAGGGCACGGCCCCGCAGGCAGGCATTGATTTCGAGCCGAACCATCCCGCGGATTCCCTGGTCCGCTGCGTGATGCGCCGCTGCACGGCCGAATCCAACGCAGGAACCGGTTTCCAGATCTGCCCGCAATCCCTGGACGACACGTCCAGCCCCATCTCGATCCATCTCGATCAATGCACGTCCCGCAGCAACGGGCAGCATGCCATCCACCTTTGCAGCGCTCCGAAATCCCCCCCGGTCGGACACCTGCGGATCACGCGGTTCTTCGCCGAAAAAGACGCCATGGCCGGTCTCTCCGTGCAGTTCAATCCCTACAACGCGGTGCGCATTGAGATCGAGGACTCGGTCCTTCGCGATTGCGCACTCACGGACCGGTTCTTCCCGCCGCTTTACGTGCAAGGTCTCGAGGCGGACAGCCGCCCAGCCGGCAATCTCCACTTCAGGAATGTCACGGTGAAGGACGATCGCGACCGTCCGATCCTGAGGATCCGCGACCGGCATGGCAACGGAGTCAAGGCGATCACCGGAGACATCATCCTCGAACGCAACGGACAAAGAACACCCATCGCCATCGACGACGCCTGGCTGGACACGATGCGAGAATGAGCACGTGCCGCTCTTCACACCACCACGTCCCCTGCTCAGCAGTCAATTCGCACTCTGGACGGGATCATCTCGGCCAACGGCGGTCGCGCCGCGCAGGAGGGAGTTCTCGGAGCGGCATTCTCAGCGGAAGGACAAGGGTACGGGCAGGGGGCCGGGCCCGGCGCCAGAATCCTCAACCGTCGCGCCAAGCCCCCGAGCTTCTCCAACCGGATCCCATATGTCAATAATACGGATCTGACCCTATTGCCTTTTGTGACCCTATTGCCTTTTTCTGCCGGAAGAAATCGCGGAGCGAACCCAGAACGCGGTGTTGGTAGTCCTTGAGGGCGATCATTCATCCTTGGGGTTGAATCCCCTAATGCGCCGCGGCGGTGCTGCTGGTGCTGCCAACAGCGGCTGCAACCTTGTCCAGATGCTGCGCAACGCCGAGTCATGTTCGAGCAGCGTCTTGTCAATTTCCGACAGCCGTTTGAGGATCGCCGCGTTGGCGACCAGTTGCTCTCGCATCTGCATAAAGGCCCGCACCACAAACACGCTCATCGCCACGGCTTCGGGACTGTTCAACACGGTTGCTGCCATGATGGCACCGTGTTCGGTGAAGGCGTAAGGACGATAAGCTGCGCCTCGGTGCTTTTGGGAACTGGTCACAAATTGTGACCAGTTCGTCAGAGTTCGCTCCTTTTGAGACACTTCCACATTTAAAGTCACAATTTGGGACTTCAGGTTGGCCCATTCCGAAGCTGTGAGTTGAAAGCAGAAATCCGCGGGAAAGCGGTCGGGGTTGCGCTTGACAGCCTGGTTGAACACCTTCGTCGGCACGCCGTAAAGTTCCGCCAGGTCGGCATCGAGGATCACCTTGATGCCCCGGAGCGTCAGGATCAGGGATTCGACGGGCTTCCTGGGTTTCATGAGACTCTTATCTCGTAGGGGGTCTGGCGGACGATGATGCGCTCCAAGAGCCTAATCGGTTTCGGTGTGTCGAACGGGGAGGTGCCAAAGACGTTCTTGAGTTCTTGATTTGCTTGACGTGTGGTGCCGACGTCCTCTCCAAACCAGATAGACTCAGGCGGTCGGCCCTCCTGGTTCTTCAAGTAGATCTTCCGGAGGATCTTCGTTTCACCCGAACGGAAAACAACCTCTCCCGAGGCAATCTTCGCGGCCATCGTCTCTTTGCTCCAGCGCCAGCCCTTGGCTGGCGGCTTTATAGTCTTGCCGGCGGGGGTAACGAGGTCATAAATCAAGTTGGGTCTGTAAAGAGCGTTGCGAACGTCGCCTGCACGCCAGGGCCCATTCGGGTCATTGTCTGGGTTAGCATAGTTCACATTGTGCTCTTCTCCCCGTGGAATATCACGAAAGGTAAAGCCCGGAGATTTGGCAAATGCCAAGAGGTAGTTGTGATGCACAGAGATTCTCCCCGAATAGCCTTTGGGTTGCACGCTGTGCTGCCAAACAATGGTAGCCCGATTGTTCCCGCGCCCAAACACATCGTTGCCGACCATCAGCGCATGTTCGATCTCGGCATCATCAATAGCAAAGAAGAGAATGCCGTCCTCACGCAGAAACAGCCTCAACAGGGCCAGCCGTGGATACATCATGCACAACCACCGGTCATGGCGGTCGAGCGTTTCGCCCTCCTTGCCAACGACGTTGCCGAGCCATTCGCGGATGATGGGGCTGTTGACGTTATCGTTATAGACCCAGTTCTCGTTTCCGGTGTTGTAAGGCGGGTCGATGTAAATGCATTTGACCTGACCGGCGTAATAGGGAAGGAGCGCCTTGAGGGCGATGAGGTTGTCGCCCTGAACAATGAGGTTGCCTGTGCCGGGGTCGCCGCAGGCGAGGTCGCGCACGTCCTTGAGCAGGTGGAACGGAACCTGTTGGTGGTGATTCACCACGGCTTCCTTGCCGATCCAGTTCAGCGTGGGCATAAGGTCGACAGGGCGAACGGGTCCGGATGGGACCGGAAGGCACGAGAACTGTGCGTGCTCACGGAGACTGCCGAGATTGTGGATCGCTCCTCCGAACGTGTCCCTGGCCTCACGCACATCGGAGACTTTTCTGGTTCGAGCATCGCCACGGCCTTTTGACTATACGAGGACACAGAGCAGGGTCAGTCCATTGAAGCCCCTTTACTGCGAGCAGCTTCGATTCACCGATCGCCTACGATTTCCCTCCCGCCCCAGTTGGGCACGCGTCGGCAACGCAGCTCCGCAGCAGAACCACAACAGCAACCGCCTCCCAGGGCGGTGCTCCTGAATCGACCTTCCCGACTTTGCGAGAACCGTGCCTTGAGCTTTCTCCACCGGCTCCGCACTCGATCCGTCCCTGTTTCGGCTTTGATGCCCCTGGCTGTGTCAGCGATCTCTCTCAACGACCGGGATCCCGAGGAACACGCCGACGTCCTTGATCTGCTGTCGCAGGTCGCCAAGGGTCGCGTTGCGGTGAATTCCATACAGGTAGGGCCGGAACTCGCGCTGGAGTTGCGCGGCGTTCTCGATGCGCGCGACGACTTTGGCCGTGCACATGACGTTGTCCAGATCCTCGGACCCGCCGTAGATCTCCTTGCCGTTCACGATTTGGCCGGTGTGCAACCGGATCTCACGGTTGAGCGCATGCACCTCCCAGAGGGTCACGGGCTCGCCGACGGGCCATTCGGCGGTGATTCCTGTCGAGGACCCGGGCTCTTCGGGTTTGTCCCGGACCGGGCTTTCGGCATGTGGGCGGATGGTGTAGGGCATGATGCGGTCGCCCCCATAGGGATTGACCGGGATTCCGCAATGCAGGATCACCTCGACGAAGTTGTGGGTGTCGTAGAAGAAATCGCCCAGCATGCTGGGGCGGCCGGTGAGCAGGTAGCCGAGCACCTGGCCGACCAGGAGGTCGGGATAGTTCTGGCAGATAGCCTGAATTCCCCGTCGCTTGAAGCCCAACTCGAGCCCCAGCCCGGGATTATACAGGTCTTCGAGTTTCCCGCTTCCGGTGACCGTCCTGAGGTGGGTGGACACTGCATTGCACTCGTACTTGGTTCGCAGAAAGTCGAGAGCGAGGTAGCCCCGCGCGGTCTTGATGATCTCCCGCCGGGCCGCTTCGACTTTGCGGGCGCCCTTGATCCATTCCTCGGCGACCTCTTCGGCCCGCTTCGGATCGACGTTCTTATAGGCTTCGTAAAACTCCGTGGCCTCGACCGGGATGACCTCGACGCCGAAAAGCTCCTTCAGGTTGCGTATGTAGCGGTCGTTGTGATCGGGCGGGAACGTCTGGTTGATGTCCCCGCGGTAATTGACGCTCGCGATGATCTCGTTCGCATCGTTCTTCACCATGAGGATTCTGGTCGTCTTCAACTCAGCCACCACCCGCATGAGCCTGATCTTGTCGACCAGGTCCTGGAACATCGCTTCCCGAACCGATGGCGCCGAGAGGTTCCTGCGGTCCAGTTGCGCGGTCAGGATCCTCCCGCCGGAGTAGTTTGTTCCATTCTTGAGGACGTTGTTCTGCTCATCGGTTTGGCCTGTGGCAAACAGGTGATAAGGATGGGCGTCCATGAACTCGAACAGATTGTAGACCACAATGGTCGGCAGTCCCGTGAAGGCTAGCCGGTAGTCTCCGGACATCCTGCCAACAATCAGAACGCCATCGTATTTCCCGGCGTGATTCTTCACTTCGTCATAACCGGCCCCGGCCGCGCCCTCCCACCGGATGAAGTCGACGCCGGTGCATGCGGCCTGGAGGTTCTTGAGAACCTCCTCATGCGTCATGAAGTTCGCGGGGGCGCCTCCCGACCCGGTGCATCCGCACCCCCCCGAGGTGAAGATTGTGAACACTTTGACCGGGGTGCTCTGGGCGAGCGCGGCGCATAGAGGGAACGCGATCAATGCGATCAGGAGCGATAGGGTTTTCATGCGGTGTGGAAGGCGGTGATTCACGGTTGGGTTGGGGTGTCGATCGGGAGGGTCCTGGCACAGGATGACCTGGCGTGTCTCCGCGCAGAGGATCGCAACGCGTCCCCGCGCGGCTTTGGCACTTGGGCTCATTCCAGGCCTGTGAAGGCGTGATGCGGACTCGATCGCACTTCGCATTTCGTTCGGGCTGAGCTGTCCGGGACCAGAGTGCGCTTCCTCGGCCAAAGGAGGCAGCGCCTGATCCGCAAACGACACCCGTGGCTGCGAGGGCGATCTTAGGCAAACGCCAGCCGTGTGCAAATCAATCCTGCGGCAATGCATCGCGCGCAACCATAGAACGTCAGGCCTGATGCCTGGTTTCATGAAAAGGTCTTTTGAAAAGCCTTGGCACTGGGGGTGAAAACGATAGGCTCGACCGCCAAAAATCCGTCTATCAACCGATCGCCTTGTGCGCGTGCAGAAGGCCAAACGTCTTCGTCGCAATGAGAGCGGGCCCGACCATCGAAGCGCTGAGCGCGGTGGCTTTGTTTGTCGTGACCATGCCCGGGCTCTCGGGTGCACCAGCCGACGCTCCTGCCAGCGCGCCGAAGCGTGTGCTGATCGTGGAGTCGTTCGGGGGCGACATTGCGCCCTGGAACTCGATCGCACCCGCCTTCAAGACACGCCTGACACAGCAGTTGCAGGCGCCGGTCGAATTCCACGAGCCCGCGCTCGAGACGGCTCGGGAGAACCGACCCCGGGCGGAGCTGGCGTTTGCGGCGTATCTGCGCGAGCTCTATGCGGCGCGGCAGCCGGACCTGGTCGTGCCGATCGGCTGGCCCGCAACACAGTTTTGGCATCGTCATCGCGACGAGCTGTTTCCATCCGCTCCCGTGGTGGTTGCCGGGCTTGAAGGCCGCATGCTCAGCCTGCTGGCGGCAGGCTCGAACCAGACCGCGGTGACTTTTGAATTCGACCTGCGCGCCGGACCCGAGAGCCTCTTTCAGCTCTTCCCGGCAACGACAAATGTGGCGGTCATCGTCGGCGACTCGGTGCTCGAGCGTTTCTGGATCGCCGAGTTCGAGCGGGTCTGGGCCGCCTTCACCAACCGGGCCGCCCTGGTCTGGTTCAATACGCTGCCCTTTGCGGAGATGTGCCGGCGGGCCGCCACCCTTCCGCCCCGTTCCGCTCTCATCTATGCTTCCCTGGCCGTGGACGCCACGGGGGTCCGGCATGGGCAAATGGAGGCACTGGACCAGATTCGCGCGGTGGCGAATGCGCCGCTCTTCGGCCCGATGGAGGAATATCTGGGGCACGGCATTCTCGGCGGACGGCTCATTTCGAGCCGCTCCTTTGGACGTCAAGCGGCCGACATTGCAGCGCGCGTGATTCGTGGCGAAGCGGCGGGGTCCATCGCCCCCGCGGCGATCAAGCCGGGGCCGCCCACCTACGACTGGCGCGAGCTGCAACGATGGAATGTCGACGCGCGGCGGTTGCCAGCCGGCAGCACCATCCTCTTCCGGCAACCTCGAGTGTGGGAGCGGTACCGCGGCTACATCGCCGCGGCCATTGCGATCATGGCCGCGCAGGCGGCGACGATCGCAGCGTTGGTGGTGCAGCGCGCCCGACGCCGCCGGGCCGAGGCTTCGGCCTACGAGCTCGCAGGCCGCCTGATCTCGGTGCAGGAGAAGGAGCGCCAACGCCTCGCGGGCGAACTGCACGACGGTTTGAGCCAGGACCTGCTGGTCATCGCCAACCAGGCCCAGTTGAGCCTCACCCAAACCGCCGAGACGCCCAGCATCGCCGCGCGGTTGACCGAGATCTCCCAATCGGCCCACAGCGCCCTGCAACAGGCCCGGCGCCTGGTGCACAACCTGCGCCCCGGCCTTCTCGAGGAACTGGGGCTCACCGAAGCGATTCAAGCCAGCGCCGAGAAGATTGCCCAGGCCGGCGGCCTCTCCGCAAAGCTCGAAATCGCGGACATCGATGGCCTGTTGCCAGCCGAGTCCGAACTGAACCTGTTTCGCATCGTTCAGGAAGCGCTCAACAACATCCTCAAACATGCCGACGCTTCCGAAGTCAGAATCGTCCTGACCCGCGAGTCGACCGCTTTGCGACTGCTGGTGGAGGACAATGGCCGCGGCTTCGACCTGCGCCGGTTCACTTCGCCGTCGCCTGACCAACCGGGTTTGGGGATGCGCCAGATGTCCGAGCGCATCCGCATGATGGGTGCGCGCATGGACCTCGAGTCCCACCCCGGCCGGGGCACGCGGTTGATCGTCACCGTGCCGCTGCCCGAAGAGCCGATCACGCGCAGCCTTGTCAAATGTCCGAGCTCGAGGAATCCCGATCCGCGATGAAACCCGTTTCTCCCGTCACCGTTCTGATCGCCGATGACCATCCGATCTTCCGGCGGGGTCTCTGCGGGATCATCGCCGGCGACTCCTCGTTGCGACTGGTCGGCGAGGCCGCGGATGGCGAGCAGGCGTGGCGCCTGATCCAGGAACTGCGGCCGACGCTGGCCGTGTTGGACAACCACATGCCCAGGCTCACCGGGCTGCAAGTGGGGCGCCTCGTCTTCCAGCACCGCGTGCCGGTCGGGTTGATCATGCTGACCGTCGACACGGAGGAAGCGCTGTTGAACAAGGCGCTGAACCTGGGCTTCAAAGGCTACCTGCTCAAGGAAACCGCCGCCGCGGATTTGTTGCACGCGGTGCATGCCGTGGCGAAGGGCAACGCCTATGTCACGCCGGCCCTCTCCGATGCCCTGATCCGCCGGCAGCGCGCCAGCAGCGAGTTGCGGGGGCAAAAGCCGGGTCTGGACAAACTTAGTCCCAGCGAGCGCGCGGTCCTGAAACTCATCGCCGAGGATCGCACCAGCAAGGAAATCGCCGCTCTTCTGGGCTGCAGCCATCGCACGGTGGATACGCACCGCCAACACATCTCCCAGAAACTCGAGCTGAGCGGCACCCACAGCCTGCTCCGTTTCGCCTTCGACCACAAATCAGAGCTCTAACAAGACCTCGCCTTGGACCGACGAGGCGCGTGCCTTCCTGGCCCTTCGAGTCTTGATACCAGCCTCGTCGGTCCAAGGCGAAGTCTTGTTGAGCATTCCGTGGCCGTGTTGCGCAATCGGAGAGCTCCGTTTGCCTGAGCTCGGCGAGGCTCTGCCTCGTGCCAAATGCCAATTGACCACCTCCGTGTTCACACGTACGCCGTCTTCCGTGTTCACACGGATTCCCGGACGGCGCGGCGCGGTGAGACAGTGCCCGTTCAGCAGTGCACAAGATCTTGATCGCGGACGACGACCCGCGGATGCGGCGGATGGTCAGGCAAGTCGTGGAGAGCCTCGCCAGCCGGATTTGCGAGGCTGCTGACGGCCTCGAAGCGATTGGGGTGTGCGCGGCTGAGCGCCCCGATTGGGTGCTGATGGATTGGCGGATGAAGCCGATGGACGGCCTGCGCGCCACGGCGGAGATCACGGCCCGGTTTCCGGGAACGCGTGTCGTTCTCGTCTCGCAATACGACGATCCCAGATTGCATGCGGCCGCCCTGCGGGCAGGCGCCTGCGCGTGCGTCCTGAAGGAGAATCTCTCGCAGTTGCCGGCCATCATCATGGAGCCATCATCAACTGGAACAACGAAACCTGCATGATCGAATGACAACCTGGAAAAACAGAACCTCCCACAACTCCTGCGCGGGATTCGCGGCGCCCGCCGCCGCCGCCACGGTGCTCCTCACACCCCTGGCGCTCGGGCAGTTGCAGATTGATTCCTTCGGCGCAAACGGGCTCTTGAGCTGGAGCGATCCAGCGGGGACCGGGACGCACTACGCGGTGCAATGGGCTTCCTCGATCGACGGCCCGTGGTACAACTGAAGCGATGCCGTGGCCAATCTGACCGGCCTGGGGAGCGAAGGGACAGCGTCCGTGCCGATGTTCTACCGCGTGGTGACGCCACTGGAAACGAACGAAATGCGGATCACGTTCATGGGGTCGATGATTCCCTTGCCCGTGCGCCGGGCCCAGGCCGAGATGAGCGTCTTCGTCGAGGTGGGCTGGAACCCGGATCCGGACGACCGTGTGTATCAGGGGCGGGCGGTCGACCAGTTCGTCTTTGACTGCGGCGCCGGGGTGTCGGCGAACTACGCGGCGGCGGTGGTCGGGTTCCGTCGGATGGACAAGGTGTTCATCAACCACCTGCACGGCGACCACATGAACGATCTCACCCACATCTACTGCTTCGGCCCGGCGGGAGACCGCAAGTCGCCCCTCTACGTCTTCGGGCAGAGCAAGTCTGGGGTGCCGGATCCTGTCACGGGAGTCATCTACGACGACGGGAGTGGCAAAGGCGATCCCTACGCCCAGATCGACCGGTCAACGGAGATTCCGCCAACCAATGACGACGGATCCGTGAACTACCGTGCCGATGGTCACTAGCCCCCATAGCAGGCCGGGTCCCCTGACCCGGCGTCTGCACCGGTGTCTGTTCTCGCGCCGCGTGAGGGCACGCGGCCTACAGGTTTGTAGACATCATGCGAAATCTGATCGCCTGTGCACTCACGCTAAGAAACATGCGGGCTAGGCGCCTGGCCTTGACCGGGCGGATGGCCTCTTGCATCTTCCGGACGGCCTCCGGTTTATGCAGGATGCGTCCGCCCCGCTCATGATCGGTGTGTTGCATCGCAGTTATCTCCGCCTGCGCGCGCTCAGCGCTTGGCTTCAACGGCGGTTCACACCGGCAGGCGGGTTCGTGCTGGCCGGACTGGCGCTCACGGCGGGCGCGTCAGATCCGGACACCATGGGGTTGTCGGCGTTCGTGCTCCTGCTCGCGATGCTGTCGGCGGCCTGGCTCGCGGCGCCGCTTTTTCGGGCCCGGTTTGCCGTCGAGCGCCAGGCCCCTCGGTTTGTGACGGCCGGCGAGCCCTTCACGCTGCGCGTGCGGGTTCAGAACCTCTCGAACCGGACGCAACGCGGGCTCGAGTATCTGGAAAACCTGCGCGATCCCCCCGTGACGGCCGCCGAGTTCGCCGCCCGCCTGCGTCCCGGCCGCGGCAACCGCAGCTTTCGCATCGAGTCGCCGCTGCCCCCCATCCGCCCCGCGCGAGTCCGTCCGGAGCCCATCCCCGTGCTGCCATCGCGCGGCCGGATCGAGCTCCGGGTCGAGATTGTGGCGTACCGTCGCGGGCCGTTGGTGCTGACGGGAGGGTGGTTGGCGCGGGCGGATCCGTTCGGCCTGGTGCGGGCCTTCAGCCGCACCTCGACGCCCCAAACGGTGCTCGTCCTGCCGCGGCGCTATCCGCTGCCCCCGCTGTCGTTGCCCGGCCAGTCGCAATACCAGCGTGGCGGAGTGTCCATGGCGGCGGGCGTGGGCGAGTCGGAAGAGTTCGTGGCGCTGCGCGAGTATCGGCGCGGGGATTCGTTGCGGCGGGTGCATTGGCGCAGCAGCGCGCGGCGCGGGCAGTTGATCGTGAAGGAATGCCAGGACGAGCATTTCGTGCGGCATGCCCTGGTGCTCGACACGTTTTGCGAGGCGTCCCGGGATGCCCTTTTCGAGGAGGCGGTGGCGGTGGCGGCGTCGTTTGCCTGCACCGTGCCGGACCAGGACTCGCTGCTGGACCTGCTGTTTGTGGGGCCAAAGACCGTCTGCGTGACCAGCGGCCGCGGCGTGGGCCATGTGCAGCAGATGCTCGAAGTGCTGGCGGCAGTCAAGCCCTGCCGCGAATCCCGGCTGGCCGAACTCGAATCCCTGGTGCTCGATCACAGCCCGGTGCTGAGCGGATGCCTGCTCGTCCTCCTCGAGTGGGACGAGCCGCGACGCGCCTTGGTCCGGCGTCTGCGCGCCCTGCGCGTGCCTGTCCTGGCTATGATCCTGATGCGGCCCGGGGAGACTCGGGCGTTCGATCCCGGCGCGGCGGCCGATCAGCCGGATCGCCTCCTCCGTCTCGAGTCGGGTCGTGTCGGCGAGGGGCTGCAGCAACTGGGTGAAATGCGATGAACAGCCGCATGGACAACGCCGCCGCGCCCAGGCCGCCGCTCCTGTTGGCTCTTGCCCTCTGGGGCTGGGAGACCGGGTTGTTTCCCTGGGCGCTGGCAATGGGCGCGCTGCTCGAAGCGATCCGGTTCTCGAAGCTGCGTTTCGAGCTCCGGCAGGAGGACTTTGTCCGCCTGTGGAACTTCACGGCGCTGCTCTTTCTCGGCGCCGCCTTGTACCTGTTCCTGGCCCGGGAAGGGCTCGGCACGGTGGGAGCGATTGTCACGACCGCTTCTCCGGCGACGCGGCTCGAGGAGATGCGGCGGATCTCCCAGACAGTGGTCGCGCTCTTTCGCTGGCTGCCCTTCGTCCTCTACCCGTTCCTGCTCGCTCAGGCCTTGAGTCGCACGACAACCCTCCCATGGGCCACGTTCTCGTTCCGCTCGAAGGCATCCGACCCATCCGCTGCGCCGCACGCGGGGCCGGATTGGGCGGCGAGCCGCGTTCACACAGGCTACGTGTACTTCGCCGTGGTGTTGTTCGCGTCCTCCGCCAGCACGGACCACTCGAAACTCTACCTGCCGATGCTTTTGGGCGTGATCTCCTGGGCGCTCTGGCCCTGGCGCAGCCCGCGCTATCCGGCGCCGGTCTGGATCGGGATGTTCCTGGTGCTGCTGGCGGGGTCGCTGCTGGCACAGCGCGGACTCGAGGGTGTGCGCCAGACGTGGCTTTCACTCGAAACCCGCCTGTTCCAGGGCGTCGGCCAGGCGCGATTCGACCAAGTCCGCGGCGCCACAGCCCTCGGCGCCGTGGGACGATTGAAACAATCCGGGCGAATCGTCCTGCGGATACGCACGGACGATGGCGTGGCGCCCGGCTTGCTGCGCGAGGCCGCGTTCAACCGATTCCGCGCCAACATCTGGGGAACAGCGCACCGGGAATTTCAAAGCGTCGGGCTGCCGATCGATGGCCATGTCTGGCGCCTGGCCGCGGAGCCGGGCCAGGGGCGGCTCATCACCATCGCGCGGTACACTTCGAGGGGCGAGGCGCCGCTTGCCTTGCCTGGCGACGCGCTGACCATCCGCGACCTGCCGGCCCTGGATGTGGAAACCAATTACCTCGCCTCGGCCCGCATGCAGGAGGGCCCGCCCTTGGCGATCTACACGGTCGAACACGGCGCAGGCGGGGGATTTGACGGTCCGCCAGAGCCCGAGGATATGGATCTCGACCCGCTGAACGGACCGGACGCCGAGGCGATCGCGCAGACGGCGCGGGCGCTGGGCCTGGCGGGGCAGACGCCCGAGGCGGCCGTTGCCGCCGTCGAGCGCCATTTTGCCGGCGCGTTCGATTACACCCGATGGCAAGGGCCTGCGGTGTCCCGAACCAACAGCAGCGCGCTGTCCAGGTTCCTGCTCGAGTCGCGGGCGGGTCATTGCGAGTACTTCGCCACGGCCACCGCGCTTCTGCTGCGGGTCGCCGGCGTGCCCACGCGCTATGCCGTCGGGTTCAGTCCCGGCGACCGCCGCGGCGACCAGTGGCTGGCGCGCGGACGGGACGCCCACGCCTGGTGCCTGGCCTACATCGACGGGCGCTGGCGCGATGTCGACACGACGCCGGGCACCTGGCGCAAGCGCGAGGCGGCGGGGGCCGGGCCGTTCGAGAGGCTCGGCGACTGGTTCTCCCAGGCGTGGTATCGCTTCGCCGTGTGGCGCCAGCGCGGCGGCAATTGGCGCATCCTCGTCTTCGCGGCCGGCATGCTCGCCCTCTCCTGGCTGGCCTGGCGGCAGATCCGCGGCAGCCGCTGGCGCCGAACCCGGGAGCGCCCCGCAACAGCCTCCGAACGCCCGCCTGCGCGCCCCGGCCTGGATTCCGAGTTCTACGCCGTGACCCGCCATCTCGAGAAGCGCCACGGGCCGCGCCCGCGTCACCAGACATTGCGCGCCTGGGTGCGCGGCCTGGCTCCACCGGGCAGCCATGCCGTGTCCAACTCGCTCGAGGAGGCGCTCGGACTGCACTACCGACTCCGGTTCGATCCGCGCGGATTGCCCGAGCCCGAGCGGCGGCGTTTGCGGGCGTTGGCGGTCGAATTGGCGGATGGAGAAGACGGTTCGGGGCGCCGCGGGCGCAGCGCCGAGGATGCGGCGAGGCCTGCTGAATTCCCCCGTTGACGCCGCATGGAAAGTCTGGACGCCCAGGCGCACAAGCTGCATTTTGTCCGGGGTGGATGATTCTCTGAGACCATGAACCAAAAGGAACAACACCGGGCTCTTCAAACGGCGGTGACCGCCGCGCTTGAAGCGGGCCGCCTGATGCGCCGGAACGCGCATGCCGCCAAAAAAGTCCATGCCGCGACCCGTCACGACATCAAGCTCGAACTGGATGTCCGCTGCCAGGCCCTGATCCAACGCCGTTTGCTCGAGGGCTTTCCCACGAGCGCCGTGCTCGGCGAGGAGGGAGTCGCCGGCGACGCCCGATCCCCGCTTCGCTGGGTGGTGGATCCGATCGACGGAACCGTCAACTTCACGTACGGCATCCCGCACGCCTGCGTGTCCGTCGCCCTGGACCTGCGCGACTCGAATTCCGCCGGCGGTTATCGGACCGTTGTGGGCGTCGTCTATGACCCGTTCTCCGTCGAGCTCTGGACCGCGATCCGCGGCAAGCCGGCGCGGCTCAACGGACGTTCCATCCGCGTCAGCGGCCGCCGCAAGCTGGCCGACACGATTGTCTCGGTCGGGTTCGGCAAGGATGCCGATGCGCTGAGCCGGATGTTGCCGATGCTGCAGCGCCTGGTGCATCGCGTGCGCAAGATCCGCATCATGGGCTCGGCGGCGCTGGCCTTGACCTACGTGGCGTCGGGCCGATTCGACGCCTACGTCGAGCCGCGTTTGAGCCTTTGGGACATCGCAGCCGGCGGGCTCATTGTCGAGTGCGCCGGCGGCGTCTACCGACCCCGCCCGCTCGCGGGCGAGCACGCCTTCGAGGTGATCGCCAGCAACGGCCCGCTGCATCGGCCCCTCGAACGCCAGCTCAAACAGACCCCATGCTAGCCTGCATTTCTCGCCACTTTCTTGCCACCGCAAAGCCGGAGTTCACAAGAGAAATCAGCAAGCAGGCTGGGAACTCATCCGCATCGAATCGCATGACCCGGATTGGCTCGCTTTCCTGGATTCTCGCGGTGCTCTGGACCTCGCTGGCCGCCGGGCGCGCCGCCGACAGCCTGGCCCAGGTTCACACGCCCCTCGGAGACTGGCTCCTTGTCCTGTTCGACACGGACAAGCCCGTGACAGTCGCCAATTTCAAGCAGTATGTCGCCACTGGGCGATTCCGCGATTCGTTCGTGCAGCGGTGGGAACCGGGCTTCGTCATCCAAGGCGGCGGGTTCTTTGTGACCAACCGGTTCAAATCGAATCCGGCCATCCTGTCCGTGCCGACGTTTGGCAGCATCACCAACGAGTATTCCGTTGGCCCGACTCTGAGTAACACCTACGGCACGATCGCGATGGCCCGGGCTGGCGGCCAGACCAACTCCGCCACCTCACAGTGGTTCCTCAACCTGGCGGACAACGTCGGACTCGACACGGTCGACGGCGGCTTCACGGTGTTCGGACGCGTGGCGGTCGGAACGAACCTGTTGAATCGCTTCAACCGGACCTCGGTCGCCAATGGCATCTTTCCGCTCAATCTCGGCGGCGCGCTCTACCGGGTGCCGGTCCTGTCGCCCGCTCCGACGTTCGGCGACCTCATCTACAGCGACTTCTCCCTGCCGGACTGGCCGCGCGTCCGGATCGCGGTCGACGCCGGGCGCCTGCGCCTCGCGTGGAACAGCCTGAGCAACTTCGTCAATCACCTCGAATTCGCCTCGGGCTTTCCCCTGTCGTGGCAGACTTTCGTCAGCACCAACGGCACCGGGCAGACCATCGAGGTGTTCGACGACCGGCCCGGCACCGCCGGTGGCTGCTACCGCGTCCGCATCGAGTAGATTCTCAAAAGATGGGTTCCGTCCGCAGTGCGGACGCGCAAGGCCTCGCGCGGGCGCGCGCATTCACATTGATCGAGCTGTTGGTGGGGATTGCGATCATCGCGATCCTGGCCGGCATGCTCCTGCCGGCGTTGAGCTAGGCCAAGCAGAAGGCGCAGGGCATCATGTGCATGAACAACACGCGGCAGTTGACGCTGGCGTGGATTCAGTACGCGCAGGACAGCAACGATCGCCTGGGTCGCCGAACGCACGACCATGCGCAACTGAGGGCGGACGGTTTCTGGATCGCCCTCCGCGTCATTCGGAAAGCGGCCCCTTGGGCAACGGAATGTGAACTGCCGCTGGCGAGCCAGCGCGGGGACTCGGGCCCGAGGCGGTTGTGCCACAGGCCGGACATCTGATTTGGCGCAGCGCTGGGGAATGGGCTATTTGTTCCCCAGCACGCGCACATCATCGATCGCGCAGACCCCGGCAGGCCCGAGCGTGCTGAAGTCTTCGTTTTTCGAGCCTGGGCTCATCTTGCCAAGCCGCACCGCCCCTGGGGCGCGGCTGACAATCCGCGGACCGTCGCTCCGCCAGATCACTGGTCGATCGTTTTCCATTCGGACAACCCAACGCATCGGCTCGGCCAGCAGCTCCCGCGGGGTGCCTGCGGCACCGTCCACGTTGCGCGTGAAGGTGCTGGCGATCCCCGACAGCAAACCGTTGTCGGCCAATCCCACGGTCCGACCGAGGACGCTGAAGTTGCGTTCTCGAACTTCGACCGGCGTATAGGGCGGGTACACTTCCTGGTCCAGGCCAATGGTCGAGTCGAGCCAACGCAACCGCGCATGCCGCCACAGATCGCCGACGCCGGCGTCTTCGAGCACCGTGTCGGCAACGCGCAGCGTGAAAGCGATGGGGGTGAATGGGGCGTTCCTGGCGCGCAGCGTCACCGTGCCCCGGTACATGCCCGGAGGCGCATCGCGCGGGACGGCGACGCTGAACCAGAGCGCCTGCACCTTGCGCCGGGGCACCGTCACGACCTTGCGCAGTGGCCGGCCGAGCCAGTCGGTGCCGCCCAGGTTGAAACAGCGCCAGGCGCTGGCTGGGATGGCTTTGCCTGCCCCCGATGTCAAGTCACTGAACTCCGCCGCGACGTCCTCGACCGCCTGCCCGTGGGCGTACAGGCCGATCTGGAAGGCGTAGTCCTCGCCCCGGCACGCCTCGCCCGCAAACGCCGCGCTCGGCCCGGCGCGGACCCAGCGCAACGGCAGTTCGTCGGTCATGCGAATGGGATGCCGCCGGTCCTCGGGAAAGAGCAGGTACGGACTTCCGGGATGGGCGGCCACGAGTGTCTGGGTTTCGTGCGGTGAGGCCACGATTTCCATGGGATCGAAACGGTGGAACGTGTTGATGGCCTGAAACTCGAGCACCCGTGCCGGTTCAAGTCCGGATGTGTCACCCGCGCGCAGCCGTTCGGCCAGTGGGCCACAGGCCGCGGCCCACGCCGGCTGCGCGGTGTTGCTGGGCGGCAGGTAGACCGTGGCCGGAAAGTATGCTGAGCCTTCGGTCTTGTAAGGCATGTAGTAGACCAAACACTCACCGGGCACGGTGAGCGGCTGGAACAACAGATCTCCAAACTGCCGCTGAATATTCACCCGCAGCACGTTCTCGATGCGCTGGTTCGTCGCGGCATCGATCACGATGATCTCCGTCCGCTCCGGCGCCGTGTCCCGCCGGCGCCAGGGCAGCCGCACCCACACCGCCTCGGCCGGCTGCTCGACGCGGATGCGGGCGCGGTGGTTGCCCAAGGCCTCGGGCCAGTCGCCGACGCCGTAGGGCACTTCCTCGGCTCTTCCCGGGCCGATGCCGACGGTGACGAAAAACGCGAAGAAAAACCGAAGCCGATGGCCCCATGCGCTGGCCATACCCCGCTGATCATTGCTGCCGTGATTGTGTTGGCTCATAGATTGAAGACCAGGTCTTGGATGGACCCGTTGTCACGCCTTGCCGTGCCAGCGGGTCAAACGCTCGCGGAGTGAATCGATGTGGCTGGTCTGGGGGCACAAGCCGGGGATCTCCTCGAGCAGTCGTTCGATCCGCGGAATCTCGCCCCAGGCAGTCACGGTGAAGACTTCCATCGCGTGCGGGGAAGCGATCTCGAGTTCCCGGTTCTTGCGGTCGAACCGGCGGCGTAGAGTGGCCTTCCAATCCGCCCGGTCTCGGGGCACGTCCATGTGGTGGCGTCCGACCCAGGGCAGCCATTCCTTGATCTGGGACTGGTGGCACCAGGTCATGGCGCAGAGGGTGTCGAACGCCTCCTCGACGTCGACGGCCAGGTCGTGGGTGTTCGCGCCGAACATGTAACCGTCGTAGACCGCGATGATCACCGGCACCGCGCAGGCGACTGACGCCGTCTCGTCGGCCGGGTATTCGGGCGTGAAGGCGTGCGGCACATTGATCATGTAGGCAACCTCGCGGACCGCCTGTGCCACCGCCAGGTGATCCACATGCACGCCGGCCAAGGGATCCGCCGGCAAGGGCGGACACAGCAGATAGTCGGGTTCGAAGTCGCGGATGGCCTTCCAGAGAGCGGCCAGGAACTCGAGTGTCACACGCAGACAGGCCTCTCGAGAGACCTGCCCGCCCGGCAGCCGGAGCAGCTCGAACTCGTAACCGCCGATCCGCGCGGACTCGAGCTGTTCGCTCAGCCTGAGGCGGGCCGTTTCCTCGCGCGTGCGGAAGTGGTGTCCGGCGGCGCCGTCGGTGCAGACGATGACTTTGCCGCGGAAATCGTTCCCGAGCCGCTGCCGCCAGACGTGGAAGGTGCCGGCGGCGGTGAATTCGTAGTCGTCGAAGTGCGCGTGGATGTAGAGGACTTTCATGAAAGCAGATCGGTGGGGCGAGGTGACGTGATGGAGACTCCGTGAAACACAGGTTAGCGGACAACGCGGAAGAAGCGGGCGGGCTGGCTGGGGGGCACGGAGGCTGGGCTGCCGAGCCCGGGCTCATCGCGCCAGGGGCCGATGGGCGAATCGCTCGATTGCAGAGTGCCGGGTCCCTTCCATGACACCACGGCGGTTGCCTGGTCCAATCCGATCGCGACGGACGCGGGCGCCGGGTCCGCGGATCGGAATCGAGCGAGCCCCTGCCGCGCCTTGCCGTCGATCGTGGTGAACGGGCCGCCCACCAGGATATTGCCCTCGGCGTCGACCGCAGCCGCGAGGGCCCAGCGATCCATCCAACCCTTCGGGTCGAAGTCGGGGTCGAGTGAGCCGTCGGCACGGACGATGGCCAGGTTGAGCCGCGGCGTGCCGTTGAATGACTCGAATTCGCCGACGACGACCCACCACCCGCCCGGTCCGAGAGCCGCGCCGTAAACAGCAGGCAGGCCGCCTCCCGCGATGCCTGCGCCCGGATCGAAGCTCTGATCGAGTGTTCCCTCGGGGTCAAGGCGGGCAATGCCGCGGTGCGGTTCGCTCTCGACCGTGCTGAAGGTGCCGGTGACGAGCAGGCGTCCATCGCCCTCGAGGGCGATGCCTGTGACGATCGGCAGATCGCCATCGAGGAGGGACAACCCGCCGAAGTCGGAATCCAGCGAGCCATCGGGCCGCAGCCGGGCGAGACCCGATCGCGTTTGCCCATTCACGGTGTCGAAGTAGCCTCCGATGACAAGGCGTTCGTCGTCTTGCGCAACGATGGAATAGACATCCGGCGCGGCAACCCACGAGGCCACATGAGGATCGAATCCGGGATCGACGCCGCCCGAGGCGTCGAGGCGCGCCAGCCGAAAGCGGGGCACGCCGTTGACTTCGTCGAACAGTCCCCCGACCAGAATGTGGCCGCCGGGCTGAAGCGCCAGGCAGTAGACCTCGCCATTGGGCCCCAAGCCCGGATCGAATGTCGCGTCGAGTTGGCTATTGGCCGCAAGGCGAACCAGGTTGGCTCGAGACTTGGCCTGCACGGTGGCAAATCGTCCGCCCACGATCACCTCGCCCTGCGGTTGGAGAACGATGGCATTGACCACGCCGCCCTGGCTGACATGGGCGTCGAACGATTCATCCAGTGCCCCATGCGGGAGGATTCGCGCCAGGGCCTGGCGGGGCTGGCCATCGACGCGTTCGAAATCCCCGCCGACCAGGATCCGGCCGTCCTCCTGCACCGTGATCGCGTTCACCGAGCCAACCCGCTCGACGATCCGTTTGGAATCCGAATAGTCCGGGTCGGCCGATCCGTCCGAGTGCAGCCGCCCGAGGTTGTGGCGCACCTCGGTTCCGATCTGCCTGAATTGCCCCGCCACCAGGATGCGCCCGTCGCCCTGGACTGCGACCGCCATGCCGACACCCGCCGATCTCCCGGCCGTTTGCAGGCCTGGCCCCGGGTCAAACGTCTCGTCCGGTGCGCCGCCGGCCTCGAGCCGTGCGATCCCCGGGTGCAGGCTCTCTCCGAACCGATCGAAATCGCCCGTCACCACGATCCGGCCATCCGGTTGAATTGTCAGGTCGCGCACCGCGTTCACCACGCCATCGCCCCAGCCATCGCCCTCGAAACTGGCATCCGCGACCCCTGTCTCCTGCAAGCGGGCCAGGCCGAAGAGCGTCTGGCCCTCCAACTGGTCGAAGCGCCCGGCTACGAGCAGATGACCGTCTTCCTGACGCCGGACCAGCGCGACGCTGACCAACCCTTGGCTCCAGTACAGGCCGGGGTTGAACTCGGGAACCACGTTCCCCGCGGCGTCAAGCCGGACCAAACCGGGGCGTGTTTGCCCGTCGAACTTCGTGAACAACCCGGCAACCACAACACCCCCGTCCGGCAGCGGCGCCAGGTCCTGCACAATCCCGAATGCGTCTTCGACTCCCGCGCCAGGATCGAATGTCTCATCGAGGGCGCCGTCGGGCTTCAACCGCGCCAGGCAGGCGCGCGGGGCCGATTCGACCGTGTTGAACTGGCCGCCGATGAAGAGGCGCCCGTCCTCGAGAACCCGCACCACATCGATTCTGCGCGACCGTTGTCCGTCCACATGCGGCGCGAAGGCCTCATCGAGGTTCCCCTCGGAGTCGACCCGGGCCGCACCGTGCCGCGCCTGGCCGGCCACGCTCGTGAAATCGCCTCCGAACACAATCTTCCCATCCGGTTGGAGTGCGACGGAGTTGACGGCGCCCTCGACTCCGGGCCACAGCGCAAAACTCGTGTCCACCGCGCCGTCCGTATCGAGCCGGACCAACCCGCTGATGGGGCGTCCATGAAAGAACTCGAACCGGCCCGCGACGATCGCCTTGCCATCGGCCTGCACTGCGACCGCTCGCAAATCGGCGTCGGCTGTGGTGGTGAAAGATGGACCGAAATGGGGATCGAGGCCGGGCGATGAACCCGCCTCGGCCAACGCCGCCATCGCGAACCATGCCGCCAATGAGACGCCGAGCCGGCCCGGGCGCGCTCGGGCTGGCAGCCTAACTCGATTGGCACAGCACTCGGATACCACAGATTTCAGGAGCAGGATCGACCCATTCCGTCCGCAACGGCTCTCGGACAGAACCTGGTTGCGTCACCCATCAAGGAGCAGATAAAGAGCAGATGTTGTGCCGGGAACTTCCGCCACACCCGCCCGGCGTGTCCCGGGCACCCTCCAATCAGCGGATCTCCGAGCCTTCCAGCCTGCGACGCAGCCGTCCGAGCTGCCGAGGCCGGAAGACGCCCAGCGGCGTGATGATTCCAGTGATGAGCTCGGGCGGGGTGACGTCGAACGCGGGATTGCGGGCGCCGCTGGTCGGGTTGGCCACGCGGACCCAGGTCCGTTTGTTTCCTGCCGCAAGGCCCCAGGCCCCGAGGACTTCCTCTTCAGCGCGTTCCTCGATCGGGATAGCGCGTCCGGACCCCATTTCCCAGTCGATGGTCGAGAGCGGAATCGCCACGTAGAAGGGGAGTCGATGCCGGCGGGCGAGGACCGCCTTGGTGTATGTGCCGATCTTGTTGGCGACTTCGCCGGTCCGGGCCAGGATCCGGTCGCTGCCCACGATGACCAGATCGATCTCGCCGCGCTGCATCAAGTGCCCGGCGGCGTTGTCCGCGATCACCTGGTGCGAGATGCCCTGCTGGGCCAGCTCCCAAGCCGTGAGCGATGCCCCCTGGCAGCGGGGCCGCGTTTCGTCGCAATAGACGTGGAAGGTCCGACCGGCCGCCTGCGCCGCGTAGAGCGGGGCGGTGGCGCTGCCCACATCCACGAAGGCCAGCCAGCCGGCGTTGCAGTGCGTCAGTACGCGCGCCCCTTCCGGGATCAGATCCAGGCCATGCCGCCCGATGGCTTCGCACTCCTGGACGTTCGTGTCGGCGAAGGCCTGTGCCGCCGCCAGCGCCAGATCCTGCTGTTCCGCAACCGTGCCGCCTTGGGTCATCCGGCGGCGGACCTGGTCCATGGCATTGACCGGGTCGACCGCGGTCGGCCGGGCGGCCTTGAGCGTCGCGTAGACGGTGGCGACACGGACTTCGAAGCGATCGAGGTTCGCGCCGCGAAACGCGCGGACACCCTGGGCGAGGCCGAAGGCAGCCGTCGCCCCGATCGCTCCGGCGCCCCGAACCACCATGTCGCGAATCGCTGCGGCTGTCGCGCGGTAGTCGGGCGTGGCGACCACTTTGAACCGGTGCGGCAACAACCGTTGCTCGATCAACCGCACCGTGTTGTGGCGAACATCAAAGTCGACGGTGCGGTAGTGGCGGGCGCGGTTGCCGACGGTGACATTCATAATCCGCCGTCACCGCACCTCGATCCTCAGCGCTTTGACTCGGGCGCGAAGCTTGCGGTAGAGCGGGTGCTTGCGGAAGGAGGCCAGGTCCGGATCCCGAGCCAGCCAGCGGAAATCGCGATACCCGCGGTCGATGGCGAGGTTGAGGGCCGCGTAGGCGGCATCAAACTGGTTGGTGAGGGCGTAGCTGCAGGCGAGGTTGTAATGGGCCAGCGGATCTTCCGGCCGCAGGCGGGCCAACTGCGCGTCCACGCGCAGCCCGTCCTCGAAGCGCCCGCGGCGCGAGTAATCGTCGGCGAGGAGCCTCAGGGCGTCGTCATAGCACGGATCGCGTCGTGTGAGTCCCTCGAGGAACCCGATCTCGATGTCCAAATTGCGGCGTTCGTCGCGGCGCAGCTTCTCTCTCCTGGTCTCAGCCATATACCCGGGCCGGATCATGCCAGCCGTTGCGGCAGCGTCAAGGGACAGTGAAGGACCCGCCGCGGTGTCCTCACAAGCTTGACGCTGGGGCGGGCCTGGGAAACCCTTGCCTCCATGATTCGCATCCGATTCGTCGGCGGGCTTGCTTTTGCGCTCGGGCTGGCCGCCTGGCTGCCGGGGATCCCCGGAGCGGCTTTGGGGGCGGCATCTTTGCCATCTTCGCCGTCGGCGGCAACCGGCGCCCCTGGGGGGCTCAGAATCTGGTTTGCCGAACCGGCGACAAACTGGGAGAAGCAGGCATTTCCGATCGGCAACGGGCGTGTGGGGGCGATGGTGTTCGGAGGGACCGGGCGTGAGCGCATCCAGCTCAACGAGGACACGCTCTGGTCGGGCGGCCCGCGCGACACCACCAACCCCGAGGCGCTCAAGCACCTGCCCGAGGTGCGGCGGCTCCTGTTCGACGGGCGGCCGGACGAGGCCGTCAAGCTGGCCCAGGAGCATCTCATGGGCAGACCCATGAGGGTCAAACCGTACCAGTCGCTCGGTGATCTGCGCCTCGATTTTCCGGGTCACGAAGCGGCCCAGGACTACCAGCGCGAGCTGGATCTCGAAAGGGCGGTTGTGCGCATCCAGTACCGGGTTGGGGAGATCCGGCACACGCGCGAGCTCTTTGCGAGCCATCCCGATCAGGTGCTCGTGCTGCGCCTCACCTGCTCGAGGCCGGGCGGTTTGACGTTCTTTGCGACGCTGGATCGCGAGCAGGATTTCCGGACCAGCACGCGTTCGCCCGATCGCGTGCTGCTGCAGGGACAGGTGGATGGCGGGCAGGGCACCGAGTACTGCGCCGTTCTTCAAGCCAACGCCCAGGGCGGCCAGATGTTCGCCCCGGCGCGCCGCCTCGAAGTGCGGAACGCGACATCGGTCACCCTGGTTCTGGGGGCGGCGACGAGCTTCGGCGGGCGCGACGCGCTGCAGGTCGCCACCGAAGATGTCGAGGCGGCGATCCGCAAGCCGTACGCCGCCCTGGTGGCGGCGCACGTGCGTGATTACCAGGCGTTGTTTAACCGGGTCAGCCTCGATCTGGGCGGGGCGGACGCCGCGGTCCACCCCACCGACGCGCGGCTGGCGGCGATGAAGAAAGGCGGGAACGACCCGCATCTGCTGGCCACCTATTTTCAGTTCGGACGGTACCTGTTGATCTCGAGCTCTCGTCCGGGCGATCTGCCGGCGAATCTCCAGGGTCTTTGGGCTGAGGGCATGAACCCGCCCTGGAACAGCGACTACCATCTCAACATCAATCTCCAGATGAACTACTGGCCCGCCGAGGTCACGGCCCTTTCCGAGTGCCACCAGCCGCTGTTCGAGCTCATCGAGTCCCTGCGCGAATCGGGCCGCCGCACGGCCCGGGTGCACTACGGCGCTCGCGGATGGGTGGCGCACCACTTGACCGATGTGTGGGGGTTCACCACGCCTGCGGACGGCGCGGGCTGGGGATTATGGCCGATGGGCGCGGCGTGGCTTTGCCAGCATCTGTGGGAGCATTTCGCGTTTACGGGCGACCGGACGTTCCTGGCCAGGCGGGCTTACCCGCCCATGAAAGAAGCCGCGGAGTTCTTCCTCGATTTCCTGGTCGAGGATTCGAAAGGCCGGCTGGTGAGCGGGCCATCCAGTTCGCCGGAGAACACCTACCGCCTCCCGAACAGCACGAAGGGAGGACTGTGCATGGGGCCCTCGATGGACTCGCAAATCATCCGGGATCTCTTCTCGAATTGCATCCGAGCCTCCGAGATCCTCAGGATCGACGCCGAGTTCCGCGGCCAGCTCGCCGCCACCCTGGCCAAACTGCCGCCCACTCAGATCGGACGCCACGGCCAGATCATGGAATGGTCCGAGGATTACGATGAACCGGAGCCGGGGCATCGGCACATCTCCCACCTGTTTGCCCTGCACCCGGGCAGAGAGATCACCCGCACCGGCACGCCCGAACTCGCCCAGGCGGCCCGGAAGACGCTCGAACGCCGGCTCGCGCACGGCGGCGGCCACACCGGCTGGAGCCGGGCGTGGATTCTGAACTTCTGGGCGCGGCTGGGAGACGCCGACAAGGCGCACGAGAATCTGCTGGCATTGCTCCGCCAAAGCACGGCGCCCAACCTGCTGGATCTGCATCCGCCCTTCCAGATTGACGGCAACTTCGGAGGCACGGCCGGCCTCGCGGAGATGCTTCTCCAAAGCCACGCCGGGGAAATCGAGTTGCTGCCCGCCAAACCGTCCGCCTGGGCCGATGGGCACGTCAGCGGATTGCGCGCCCGGGGCGGGTTCGCCGTCGATCTCGCGTGGCGGGGCGGACAATTCGAGTCGGGGCGCATCGAATCGCTCGACGGGGCTGTGTGCCGGCTCCGGTGTCCGGTCCCGGTCACCGTGCGCTCGGGGTCGGCGCGCGGCGCCGTGGTAAAGACGAGGCCGCTAGCCACCCAGGCGATCGAGTTCGCCACGAAACGGGGCGGGGAGTATTTTCTGGCGAGGCGCGATGCACACTGACTTGCAGCCGCTCGAAGCGGCCATTGGGGGGCATCAAGCGCGGTTGGAGGCGCTGCGCGCGGAGATGGCGCGTTCGATTGTGGGGCAGCAGACGCTGATCGAGCGGCTCCTGGTCGGCCTGCTCGCCAACGGCCACGTCCTGCTCGAAGGCGTGCCCGGCCTGGCCAAGACCGCCACCGTCAATGCCCTGGGCCAATGCCTCCACCTCAAGTTCGCCCGCGTCCAGTTCACGCCGGATCTCCTGCCGGGCGATCTGATCGGCAACCTGGTCTTCAACCCGCGCGACAACAGCTACCACACGCGCAAGGGGCCGATCTTCGCGAACCTGGTCCTGGCGGACGAAATCAACCGCGCCCCGGCCAAGGTGCAGAGCGCGCTGCTCGAAGCGATGCAGGAACGACAGGTCACGATTGGCGAACAGAGCTTCCCTCTGCCCTCTCCCTTTCTGGTCTTGGCAACGATGAATCCGATCGAGCAGGAGGGAACCTATTCGCTCCCGGAAGCGCAGGTGGACCGCTTCATGCTGAAGGTCGTGGTCACCTATCCGACCGAACCCGAGGAACGGCAGATCATGGCCCTGATGGCCCGGACGGCTCCGCGCCCGCCGCTGACGACCGTGGTGCGACCCGAGGATATCCTGGCCATGCGCGCGCTGGTCGATCAGGTGTTCGTCGACGAGCAGGTGTCGGACTATATCGTGCGGCTGGTGTTCGCCACGCGGGATCCGTCGACGGTGGCGCCGCGCCTGGCGCCGTTCATCCGGTTCGGCGCGTCGCCCCGGGCCTCGATCAACCTCTCGCTGGCGTCCAAAGCGCTCGCGTTCCTCCGCGGGCGTCCGCACGTCACGCCCGAGGACGTCAAGGCGGTCGCGGCGGACGTCCTCCGCCACAGGGTGCTGACGACATTCGAGGCCGATGCGGACCGGATGACCTCGGAGCACATTGTGGCGGAGTTGCTCGCCCAGGTGCCGGTGCCTTGAAGTTTCTCGTTCATGGTCCTCAAGCGCATTCAACTGTTGAGTTTTAACCCGTCCCGTGAACTGTGTATCCGTAGCCGCGGACGTAAGTCCGCGCCATCTCGCTCCGCAAAGACGGGAATCAGCGCCGACTCACGTCGGCGGCTACAAACCGGTTCATGGTCCCCAGTGCGCACTCAACCGTTGAATCGCAGCGCCTCCCCATGAAGCGCGCCCCGTCACATCACCTCCCGCCGCCGATTCGGACCGAGGGGAGCGCGTCACCGGGCCGCGCGCCCGCCTCGCACGGCGCGACCGAAATCATGCGGCGGGTGCGCCTGGTCGAGCTGCGCGCCCGGCGGTTCGTGGAAGATCTGCTCGCCGGCCCCTACCGTTCGGTGTTTCGGGGTCGGGGGCTCGAATTCGACCAGGTCCGCGCCTACGAGCCGGGAGATGACGTGCGCAGCATCGACTGGCACACCACAGCCCGCACGGGGGCTGTTCAGATCAAACAGAGCGTCGAGGAACGATCGCTGACGGTGATGCTGGCGGTGGATGTGAGCGCCTCGGGCGATTTCGGGTCGGTGCCGCAGAGCAAACGCGAGCTGGCCGCCGAGCTGGCGGCGGTCCTCGCCCTCAGCGCGGTCCTGAACAACGACCGTGTGGGACTGCTGCTCTTCACGGACGCCGTCGAGTGCTATCTCGCGCCCCGCACCGGGCGCCGCCAGGCCCTCGCCATTGTCTCGGCCATCCTCACACACCAGGCCCGTTCACCCCGCACCTCGCTGCGCCAGGCCCTCCAGATCCTCGGCAACGCGCTGCAACGGCGCGCGACGGTGTTTGTGCTGTCGGATTTCTGCGACGACGGATTCGAGCGCGCGCTGCGTCTGGCCGCGCGGCGCCACGACGTGGTTGCCATGTGTGTCCATGACCCCGTCGAGGCGCGCCTGCCGGAGGTCGGGTGGCTCGTGTGCGAGGATGCGGAAACGGGAGAGGTGGTCGAGTTGAATACCCGCGACCCCGCCGTGCGGCACGCCTTCGAGACGCAGCGCCTGGCCCGAACCGCGCGTCTGACCGACATCTTCCGCCGTGCCGGCGTCGAGAGCGTCACCTGTCAGACCAATCAGCCCTATCAGCGCGCCCTGCTTCAGTTCTTCGAACAACGCCTGCGCCGACTCCGACTGGCGCCCCCCGCGGACGGATGAACGAGACGAACCTCATCGAGGATCTGCGCTTGCTCTCGCCCCCCAGTTTCGGTTGGGCGCTTGCCGCGGCGGCGGTGGCGGCCTGCGGCCTCCTTCTGGCTCTGGCCCTCCGTGGCAAGGCGCGGCGCGAGCGGACATCACCCCCCGGGACGCCGGACGCCCCCGCGCCGTGGGATTGGGCCCTGGCCGAGCTCGAACGTTTCACCGGTCTGTTGCGAACGGATCGGTCGCGCGACTACGGCATCGCCGCCACCGGCGTTCTCCGCGGCTATGTCGAGGCGCGCTATGGATTGCGCGCCCCGCGCCTGACGACCGAGGAGTTCCTCACGGCGGCGGGGGCGTCGGACGCCCTTCCCGCGGCGGACCGGCAGCACCTGGGGCGGTTCCTTCAATTGTGCGATCTGTGCAAGTTCGGACGCTACGTGGCGGGTGTCGGCGAGTTGCAGGAGCTCCACGCAGCGGCTCTTGCGTTTGTCCTGCGGTCGCGTCCGGAGTCCGACGCCGCCCCCAGGAAGGCAAGCACCCATGCCGAGTGATCTGGCAAAACCGGGCCGATCTGATCGGTCGGTGCGCCATCGCGGCGCGCGCCCAGGCCAACCGACCGTCGTGAACTCGGTTCGGGGAAGGACGCGCCCATGAGTGATGGGTTCCGTTTCGCCTCGCCGGCCTGGCTGCTTGCCCTGGCCCTGCTGGCGCTGCTCGCCTGGCGCCGCGGGCGCGCCGGACCAGGCGCGGCCCTCGTCTTCAGCTCGGCCCTTGTGCTGCGTCCTGCCGCGCAGGCGGTGCGCCGCGCCCCGGGGCGCGCGGTGCTGGCCCCGCGGCTGGGCGTCCTGGCCTTGGTGATCCTGGCCCTGGCACGCCCCCAAGTCCCGAAAGCCGAGATGCGGGAAGACGCGCGCGGAATTAACCTGATGCTGGCTCTGGATTTCTCGGGCACGATGCGGACTCGGGACTTTCTCCTGGACGGGCGCCAAGTCACCCGCTCGGCCGCCCTGCAGCGCATTTCCGCCGAGTTCATCCGCACGCGCCCCCACGATCGCATCGGCCTGGTCTGCTTTGACCGCGACGCCTATCTGGCCAGTCCGCTGACGCTCGATCACCAATGGCTGCTTGAACGATTGGCCGGCGAGACCAACGGCGTCGGAACCGATGTCGGGTCAGGGCTCGTCGTGGCCGCCCACCATCTCCAGCGCCACACCAACGAGACCCGCGTCGTTCTCCTGGTCACCGATGCCGAGAACATCAGCGCCGGCCCCGAGCCGGAAGCCGTGGCTGAAGCGCTGCATGGGCTGGGCATCCGGCTGCATTGCATCCAGCTCCTCAGTCCGCAGGAGGCCGCGCCCGGCGATGAATTGAGCGAGGCGTTGACCCACGCCGCCGCCCGGACGGGCGGCGAGTTCTTCCGGGTACGGAGCGGGGCGGACCTGCGGGCCGTTTCCAGGGCCATCGACCGGCTCGAGAAGCAGAAGCTCAGCGATCTGCGGCAGAAGGGATGGCGCGAGCTCTTTCCATGGCTCGGGTGGGCGGCCCTCGGCTTGTTATTCATCGAGCAGGCCCACTCGCACACGCGCGGACGGAGGCTGCCATGACATTCGGCGCACCCATCTGCCTGTGGCTATTGTCTCTCCTCGCGGCGGGTTTGCTGCTCTTTCGGCTTTGGGCGGGGCGCCGGGCCCGCCGCGATCTCGAGGCGAGCTTCCGTTCCCCGTTGCTGCCGCGCCTGCTCCGTTCGGTAAACTACCGGCGTCGGAGATGGAAGCTGGCTCTGCTTATGGCCGGGGTGCTGGCGCTGGGAGTGGCACTGGCCCGACCGCAATGGGGACGTCGACAGATCGAGCTCGAGCAAACGGGCATCGACCTGGTCATCGCTCTGGACGTTTCACGCTCGATGCTCGCCGCGGATGTCGCAGGGACGAACCGGCTCACCGTGGCGGCCGATGCCATCGAACGTCTGC
>Ga0116154_10000480_pt1 | contig 45994 bp, 32 predicted proteins | sample AD_UKC030_MetaG_FD_89898 | JGI IMG/M metagenome (GOLD analysis project Ga0116154, IMG submission 89898) | Active sludge microbial communities of municipal wastewater-treating anaerobic digesters from USA - AD_UKC030_MetaG | ecosystem: Engineered > Bioreactor > Anaerobic > Digestate | place: USA... | reverse complement strand
GGGCTGATCGGAGCTCCTGTATTAAAGGAGACGGTGGCAGGGAAACATGCGGTGTTGAAAAGGGGGTGCCAGAATTGTCCGACCAGCACCTCACTCCTTTCCCAGTTGAGTTTTGAGTAGGCATGCCGCAGCCGCAACAGGTTCACATCGGCATTGGTGGTGCCGAAAAAGTCCCCTTCCAGCACACCAGAAACCTTCGCACCGCAGACGTCGGGAGCCGTGATTTTCACCGAAAGTTGCGATTGTACAGGCAGGAAATTGGTATTCCAGCCTGCATTCAGATCCTCACCAAATTCATCAGCAGCAATGGGCATGGGCCACAGGAGAAAGTGCCCTTCCCTGGGGGCAAAGGTTTGCCGGCTGTCGAGCATAAAATCGGATTTCACATACCCCGAAAGGGTAATTCCGAATTTTTGCCCCTGGGGATCCTGTTGGGCCGGAAGTAATGCCGGAAGCAACAGCAGCAACATCCAAAAGAAATTTCTCTTCATAGTTTTTGGTTTTGGTTATAGTTCAAATGCAAAGAAATGCCTTTGTGAAACCACCTCACCCCCCAACCCACTCTCCTTGAGGAGAGTGGGAGTAAACTCCTTTATCACTTCAAACTATAATTTCTAATTTCTAATTTCTAATTATCAATTACTTACTGTGGTCTGCGTGGAATTTTTTCAGCCGCTCTTCAAGGTCGGGGAACTGGTTGCGGTGGACCAGTGATACGCAGGCCCGGAGCCCTTCGGTGTGCTCACTTCCGGTGATGGAAAGGGAGATGGCACTGATGCCGTAATGGAAAAGCCTGTTCAGGAGGTCTGTTCCGCTTAAACCGGGATAGGCAATGGTAAAGTAAAAACCATCAGCCAGAGGTTCATCTTCATCCTTGTCATACACCAGATAGAACCCGTTATCAAGGAAAAGCTTCTTCATGATTCTTGCCTTGTCGCCATATTCCTTCACAACTTCGACAAAATTATAGGTTCCGTCGTTTACCGCTTTGAGCATAGCAGCCAGGGCATATTGTGCCGAATGGGAAGTGCCTGAACTGAGGGCGTAGACGGTTCCGAAGATCATTGCATGACCGAAAAGGTCGCTGGTATAGAATTTTTTCAGGTTGGGGAAGGAGGCATTGAACAGGTGGTCTGAGATGACCAGCATGCCGATTCGCTGACCGGCATAGCTGAAGGCCTTGGAACTGGAGATGAACTGAATCCAGTTATCGGTATAGTGGGCAACTGTGGCCTGATAGGGCGGGATGCCTGGATGGGACAGGTCTTTACGGAAGTCCATGGCAAAATAGGCCAGGTCCTCAAGCACCATAATGCCGTATTTATTGGCAACATCGCCGATGATAGCGAGCTCCTCATCTGTGAAGCAAATCCAGGAAGGGTTGTTGGGATTGGAGTAAAGGATGGAACTGATCTGCCCCAAATCGAGCAGCGATTCAAGCTTGGCGCGCAGCTTACGGCCGCGGAAGTTGTATACGTCAAACGATTCAAAGGGTTGGTTAAGCACCCTTAGCTGCTGTTTGTGCACCGGAAATCCGGGGTCGATGAAAAGGGTTGTACCCTTGTTTTCGTACAACCGGTTCACGGTAAGGAAGGAGGCAAATGCTCCCTGCATAGAACCTACCGTAGGGATACATCCCTCAGGGCTCACGCTGATATTCAGAAAGTTCTTCACAAACCGGCTGATCTCTTCCTTAAGCGACGGAATGCCGTGTATGTCGGGATAGATGGCAGCCACACCCTGCTCCAACGCTTTAATTTCAGCCCGAACCCCTATCTCTGTGGCGGGCAATCCCGGTACACCCATCTCCATGCGTATAAAACTGATTCCGGTAGCTTTTTCCACTTCATCGGCCAGCTTTTTGATCTCCCGTATAGAGGCCCATCCGATCTCGCCGATATGGATTTTTTTTCTGATCTCCTCCACAAGATCCTTGCTGATTGGAGGCTGAATGCTATTGAATTCCTTCATGTTATAAAATTTAATGCTGATAAATTCCTGTTCCTGATGCTATGCCTTCGGGCTTCAAAGATGAAAAAAAAAGATCAACCTACCATCATATTATTCGCTGAAATACAAATATTCATAATCGATCCTGTAATGCATGTTCATGCCAAGCCCCTGACGATCCGAGGTCACCTCTGTGGTGATGAGGTTACCGGCCTCATCATAGGATCTGATAATTTCGTTAATCATCAGATCCTCAGCATTGAATTCCTGCTGCAGCACAGCCCTCCCCTGATCGTCGTAGGTGAACAGGGTGCGGCTGGCTCCCCCTTCTGCCTGGTCTGATACTTCAAGGGGTCTTCCTTCCTCCTGGCGGAGAATTTCCGTTACTGCAACCAACCTGCCTGTATCGTTGTATTTCTCCAGCCGTTTCTGGTATCCGTCATCATCATAAATAACGCGGTGTTCTGTAGTGCGATCCGTATCTCCCTCCCACAAAACCACCCTAACCGGCTTTCCTGCTGTATTGTATTCCTGTTCTTCTCTGAAAACAACCTCTCCCTGTTCTGTTCTCTCATAAAACACCTCCTGGTGGTTCATATTGTATCTTCTGACCACCAGTTCCTCGATGTCGCCGTCTTCGTTAACCACCTTCCGTTCAATCAGATTTCCCTGTGGATCATAAGTGTACAGAATGGAATCCTCTGATCCGTCAGCATAAACCCTCCGGGCACCTACGGGTTGTTCCCCTTCCCCGAATTCGAAGTGCGTGGTGTCGGTTATCTCCTCTTCATCAAAATGGTTCTGCACCAGGATCCTGCGGTTCCTTTCATCATACCCGTAAGTGGTAAACTCCTGGTAATTGCCTTCTTCATCCAGGGTTTTCTCAGTTAAAAGGTTACCGTTTTCATCATATTCTTTCTCCAGATAGAGATACCGGACGATATCCACCTCTTCATCCACAACACTGCGGATGGTGAAATCGTTTCGATACCCTCTCTCCATGCGGATTTTTCTCTCTTCCATATCTTTGTATATATTTTGATTTTATGAATTAAAGATCTTATTAACCGGTTATTCCGAATACTCCTTTAACAGTTTCCGGTACGCCGAAAACACATTGGCTCGGGACACGAACCCCAGATAGATTCCATTGCGCACTACCGGAAGGTTGTAATGAGCGGTTTCCTGGAAGATGCGGGCTACAACCTCCATGGAGTCATCGGGAGACACCCTCTCCTCTGGCATAAACATGAGGTCTTTCACAAATACGGTCTGGTATTTTTCGGGTTCGAAAATAATTTCCCGCACATCGTTCAGGAAGATGATACCCAGATAGGTTCCGTCCGGTCCGGTTACCGGAAAAACATTCCGTTCCGACTTTGCGATTACTTTTACCAGTTCTCCAAGGGTCATTTCGGGCCTGATGATCTGAAAGTTGGTTTCGATCAGGTCTGAGACATTGAGCATCCTGAGCATGTTCCGGTCTTTGTCGTGGGTAAGGAGTTGTCCGCGTTCGGCGAGCTGGTAGGTATAAATAGAGTTGGGTACTGAATAGCGGGTAGTGATAAATGCGATGGTACTCACGATCATCAGGGGGAGAAAGAGGCTGTACCCCCCGGTGATTTCAGCGATCATAAAAATGGCGGTAAGCGGTGCGTGCAACACGCCTGCCATCATGCCGGCCATAGCCAGAAGTGCGAAATTGCTGGTGTTGAGCTGAAAGCCGAACGACCGGGCCAGAAAGGAAAACAGGACACCCAGATTGGCACCGATGAACAGGGCAGGGGCAAAAACGCCACCTACACCTCCGGCACCGAAGGTAATGGCAGTAGCAAAGACTTTCAGCAATACAATGGCTGAAAGCAGAATGAGAATCGCAGAAAAGTTACCCTGGAATTTTGAAAAAAGTGAATTGTCGAAGATGTAGGAGTAATCGCCACGAAGGCAGTTGTTTACAGCCTCATACCCTTCACCGTAAAAGGCCGGGATCAGAAAGATGAGTCCTCCCAGGAGCAACCCTCCGATCAGGAGCCGGTTCCGGGTACCGTTGATTTTTTTGAAAAGCCTGTTGGTAGCGATATAGAACCGGGTGAAATAGGTCGAAAGAAGTCCTGCAACGATGCCAAGTACGATGTAGAAGGGGATATCATGCAGCAAAAAGGTCTCTGTGAGTTGAAATGCGTACAGATAACCCGATCCGAGCAGCAGGTAGGATGTGAGCGCCCCGGAAACCGATGCGATGAGCAGTGGGACAATGGAAGCCATGGTAAGATCGATCATGATCACTTCCACGGCGAAAACAATGGCTGCGATGGGTGCCTTGAAGATAGAGGCAATGGCGCCTGCACATGCACAGGCTATTAAAAGGCTGATCTGCTTCTGGTTGAGCCGGAGCAACTGCCCCAAATTGGAGCCAATGGCAGCTCCGGTGGACACAGTGGGCCCCTCCAGCCCTACAGAGCCCCCGAACCCTACAGTAAGGGCGGAAGTTACCACCGAGGAGTAAATGTTGTGGCGGTCAATCTTTCCCTCGGTCTGGGCAATGGAATAGAGGATATTCGGAATACCGTGTTTTACCTTTTTCCCCACTACGTACCTGATGAAAAGAAGGGCGATGGCAATGCCGATCATGGGGAAAAGAAAGAAAAGATAGGGTTGGTACGATGCGATAAGTCCATCCACAATGACCATACGGATGAAGTGCACGGCATTTTTCAGGATTACAGCAGCCAATCCGGCAGCCAATCCTGCCACCACCGCCACCATCCCAATGAACTGACGGTCGGGTATCCTTCTTACACGCCATTCCAGAAATCTGGCTATTAATCCGTTTTCCTGTTTGTGTTCCACGGGGCTAAAGTAGGGTTTTCCTGTTTTTCGAGCAAAGGAGAAGGGTTTTTATTGCAACTTTGCAACCTGATCAAGCAAATTTACACCATGGTATATCCATTTCAGCGATACACATTTCATTCGGCCGGCTCTGCAGCAGAACTCAGGCACCGGTTTTTTCTGCTGCTGGAGCAAAAGCAGGAAGTTTCCTTCGGAAAACGTACAACATCGATGAGAAAAACCTCGAAAACGGTGATGTTCAGCGGTATGTTCGAAGGGGATGTTTTTGAGTTGACAGGACACCGGAAGAATGGGGGAGAGGACCTTGTGAAATTTTCAGGTAGGATTGCCACTGCTCAGAACCATCTGAAAGTGGAGATCGGAACCGGTCTTACAGCCACAGCGCTTACAACGGTGGTGCTGGGAATTGTGGTTGCAATGGTGCTGGCGTATGGGTATGTGTTCATCGCAGAAAGAATGAGTATGGTCTCGTATGTGAAGGAGGAGGTTCCGTACCTGCTCTTTCCGCTGGTATCGTTGTATATCAGCCTGAAGCGCTATAACGCCAGGGCAACCGCACTGATGGAACAAATCATCTACTGGCTGGAACTGGAAGAGGAGGAATGAATGGTAAGGCCAACGCATGCGTTGGCCTTCTGATCACGGTTCCACGTTGATAAAATACGGATCGTTGGGTCTCGGATTGCTGTATTTCGGTTCGGTAAGCAGAGTCTGATCCGTTAACGTCAGCAGAAATGACTTCAGGCGCCCCAGCTGTATCGGGTTCAGGTTCATGCCACTGCTGTAGGGAGGAAATACCTTATGCATCAGGGGATGGGCATACACCGAATATTTGAGCCCTGAATTGTAGAATTGCAGCACGTCGTCCAGGGTTCTGAAGCGCCCGTCGTGCATGTAGGGCCCCTGATGTTCAATATTGATGAGGGTGGATGCTTTGTAGGCTCCAAGGTCCATGGGATCTTTGGTAACAGCGTACCGGTCTCTGGGGTCGGCATTCGGCCCGGTGAATAAGGTATCTTTGGCGTTGTTGTAAAAGAGGTGCGTGGTGAAAAGGGGAACTCCCTGTGAACCATGACAATGGAAGCAATCGGCCCCCTCTTCGGTGGTAAAGAGGATGTAGCCCAGCCGCTCATCGGTGCTGAAGCTGGTTTCTCCGCGGAATACCTGATGCGCCTTGGAGTTGTAGGAGATGATGGTACGGACAAACTGGGCGATAGCCTTGGAGATTCGGTCATAGGTTATGTCGGGCGTACCAAAGGCTGCTTCGAACATCGGAGGATACATCGGAATGGTTTTAAGCAGAGCGACCGTCTTGTCGGGATGGCCGTTCATCTCGTGAGGGGCTGCAATCCCCATCCAGGCCAGTGATTCGATGTTTTTCAGGTGATATTCCGGCGTTGCAGGTACACCATACGTTGCATTTCCGAGATTGGGATTGTTCACATTGATCAGGCCATTCCACAGATACCCTTCATTGTTCCAGATCAGGTTGAAAAGCGGGAGTGTGGCGTGCGGTGTTTTTTTCCCGGTAAGTCCCCAGGGGCGCCCGTCAGGGTCGGTATACTTTGGATGGTCCGTGCCTATATCGAACGCTCTCGATTGCCGGTGACAGGTGGCACACGACATCAGTGAATCGGGCTCTGTGCGGCCTGATAGCCTTCCATCGTAAAACAGATGCCTTCCCAGTTCCACACCTTCCACGGTCAGTGGGTTGTCGTCTGGGATATTCATTTTGGTGGGAAACCCCGGAGGGACCACAAAATTGTAGGGTGTCGGCTTCCAGATCACATCAGGATCATCTTTACAGCCGGTTGCCAGCGCAAGGAGTGCCAGTCCAAAAATCCCAAAAATATATTTCTGTCGGTTCATGTGTACCTCCTTTATCTTATGGTTCCTGCAGTAAATACATTGTACCCGTTTTCCTTCATCTTCTGCATGGCATCCTGATTCTCCATGGTGTAATTCCCCATCAACTTATGATCCCAGGTGTGCGGATCCTTAAACCACTCATCAATATTCATAACAATATCGAAGTTGATAACCTGATCCTTTGTGATGGTGAACCCGCTGTTTGGAAGAATGGCCTCAAAGTCGTTGTGCACGAATGCAATGATCGAATCGTAGTTGTGGGAATTGGGAGGATAGATCTGCCCGATCCCCAGGTGAAAGTTGAAAGGACGAAGCACTGAATCGACATATTTTCCGTTCAGTTTCATGTAATGGTATCCTCCGCCCAGAAATTCAGGCCATACCATATTTGATTCAGGGGGATTGACATACATAAACGACTGGTTCTTGGCCTGTGGAATGCCAAAGGTGAAAGAAACACCCGTATAGGTTCCGGCTGGAACAGGGTCGGCCACCTGCCACTTGTGGGTACCCGGGAGGTCCGTATCCACATAATAAATGTCGTTCTCCTTGTTCAGCACCACTTTTTTCCCATCGGCCGCATGCAGTGTGATATCTGTGATAAAATACTGAATTTCATTAACCTGGTAAGGGTTTCCGGCTTCGTTTACATACATGGTGGTATCGAAGATCATCGGGCTTCCGTCACAGTAATGAAGAAAGTTAAAGATCAATTTGCCTGAGGGTTCCGGTTTTCCGGGGTCATCGGTTTTGCAGCATGCCCACAACAAGGTGAGCACCATCAGGAAGGGGACCATTAAAAGGTTTGCTTTTTTCATTTCGTGCGGATTTGAGACAAAAATATCTATTTTTTTTTAGACTCTGGCGGGAGGTGTAGGTTTAAAGGGGGAATGAAAAAGCCTGCCCCTGAGGGCAGGCTGAAATTCAAGTGGTTAGCATACAATTTCCACATCAGAAAGGAACCACCCCCGACCGTTTCACCCTGAAGAGGGTATCGTTGATGGTCTGATCATAGCCATAGGACTCCTTGTAGGTTTTTCCGTCAATCAGTATTCTGAATTTAAATTTGGTAGGCACCAGTTCCACATCCTTGAATTCGGCAAACAGGTACACGATGTCACCCTGTTTCCCATCGAAGGAATAAGTCCAGATATCTCCGTCATTTACTGGAGTGACGTTCTGCATCACGGTTTCGCCCGCTTCGTTCATATAGGCCATTTTGTAGGGGAGTCCGAGTCCTGTGATCAGGTAGGTTACCTTACGGGCTTCGTACTCTTTGCTGCATCCGGCAAGGATCAGCAGGGCTGCAAGGGTTATGATGATTTTTTTCATGGTCGTGATATTTTGATGGTCAGATGGTTACAATCGCATTGATATAGAATACCCGGCCGGGTTCATAAAAACTGAGGGTGCTGCCGATGATCCGCCTGCTGAGGTGCTCGTAATAGGCTGTATTCAGGAGGTTGGTAACACCTCCGGAAACAGTGAGGTACGCGTTGTGCCTGTATGCCACATGGAGCCCGATAATATTAAAACCGGGGGTGGTTTGTTCGAAATAGGCTTTTGACACTTTTTCCTGTGCTGCGACTACCCGCCAGGTGGCAGAGGGAACAACCTTTCCGCCGAACAGGCGGTACCGCACCATCAGGTTCATTTCAAAGGGTGGTATCTCACTGGCAGGGTCTTCAGCAAGCATGGTGTCACCAATCACCGACTGAAGGGGTGGCTTGGTGGAGTCCAGGAGGGGTTTGGTAACGTTCTTTATGATTCCCTGGGTGTATGAAGCGGTAACAGCACCGGCCAGGTTGTATTTTTCGGGTGTTTTCAGCGAGAATTCAAATCCGGAGAAAACCGCAGTCTCAAAATTCTCAAACCTCTTCACTCCAAGGACGTTGTCGGTGAGGGGTTTCTGCTGCGAAACCGGAATTCTTTGTCCACTGATATAGTCCTGCACGAAAGAATAGAACAGGGTTAAATCAGCACCACCGAACACGGGGTGGGTAAAGCGCAGGTTGAGATCCGCTTCGTTGTTGATCTCGGGTTTAAGGGAAGGATTCCCCATGTATTCAAAATTATCGAAACCCACAGGCAGTGAAACAATAAAGCGCTCCAGCATATTCGGGAAGCGGGTACCGCGACCTGCTGCCAGGCTCAGATTGAGCTTTTCACTAAAATTGTAGGTAACCCCTGCACTGAAGCTGAATGCTGTAAAGTGGCTGTCGGTGGTGTCGATCTTTATCAGCACCGGTGGTGGTGTCCCCATCCCGTACAACCTGATGGAATCGGAGGTGGCATCGTTGATGTCGAATCTGGCTGCGGCAATGAGGTCAAGTCGTTTGACCCTCTTTTTGTATTCGGCAAAGAACCCCAGATCGTTTATTTCGGCGTTGTTCCAGAGTTGCTCGGTTTTCACGGGGACTTTACCGTTCATGGGATTTTGCATGATCATCACCTTCACCCGGTCACCAGTTTTCTGAATGGTTTTCTGGTCTGCACCGACATAAAGGTGACCGCCACCCAGATTGAGACCTGCCTCAAATCTCCCCCCCTGCACATCTGCCAGGATTGTTGCGGTAGCTGCGGTAGTGTCTGAAAATGGTTTTTGCTTGTTATCCATTACATGATCCACGGAAGCAGTGTAAACCTTCAGATCCAGAGAATTCACAAGATCATTAAGCTTCCCGACTTTATAATCCACCGATAGTACCCGGCTGTCATCACTCCGGTCGTCCATCGGAAGGGCAGGGAACATTATTCCCTTGCTCATGCTCTGGCTCCAGCTCACCATCAGTTCATGGCCGCGGAATGGTCTGATGCCCAGGGCCCCCTTATATCCGAATTTATGGTGATCAGTTTGGTACCGCACCCCGTTACCATCGGAATAATCGCCGTATTTCTGGTTGTAGGCCGATACCAGGAAATAGTACCGCTGGCTGCCACCGGCCACGTTCACATATTCACGGTTTCCCATCCAGTTCGATTCGAACGCTTTCACACCTTTTACCTTAATTTCAAATACATCACTTGCGACAGGTTTTACCGGTACCAGGTTCACCACCCCCCCGAACACCGCACCGTAACGCAGTGCAAAGGGGCCTTTGAGTACCTGCATCTCCGACATATCGTCCAGCGCAATATGTGAAGTGGTGGGATCCATACGGTTCGGGCAACCCCCTTCAATGGTGATGGCCCCGTCCATGAGGATGGTAAGTTGGGAGAATTTGAAACCACGTACAACAGGGTCGATGTTCACGGCCCCTTTCTTGATGCCGCTGACATTCGGAAGCAAACGGAGCTGATCGCCGATATCCCTCACAGGCATCATTTCTATGTCTGATTTTACCAGCGTATGCTGGATGTAAGGGATCTCCCGGATGTATTTCTCTTTGACAATCACCATTTTGAGCATGTTTGGTGCGGGGTCCAGGTAGAAATCCACCTGCCTCCGTTCACCTGGTTCCAATGTCAGAAGAAACTCCCGGATGTCATAATTCACATGGCTTGCAGTGATCCTGCACTGCCCGGCTGCGAGTTTTCCTGCCTCATACACCCCTTTCGAATTGGTGGATGTCTCAGCAGCAACAGGTGAAAATGTAATTACCGCTCCAATCAGCGGAGTACCTGTTTTTGCGTCCAGCACTTTACCATACACTGTGGCGTCCTGTGCAGAAGCGAAAACCGCTGCCAGAAGAATCCACAGCAGCAGCAGCCCTTTTTTTACGTACAGAGTCATTTTCATCATAATTAATGCTTTTTGGTTTATGGCAGGGCCTCCCCGGGGTATTGAGTACTTCGGCAGCCCGGATCAAAAGTAAAAAGGAGCCTCCCCGGCTCCCTACGCAAACCACGTAAAAAATCTTCTGAAAAACACTAAAAAACCTCAATCTCAATCCCGAATCACTTCGTTCCCAGGACTCGCTACGCTCGGCTCCGCTCAGCCTCAACCACAACTTAAACCTCAAAAAACCGGTTCCTGATGGCATATTTCACCAACTCCACCGTATTCTTGATTTGCAGTTTGGTCATGATGTTGTTTTTGTGGGTTTCGACAGTACGTATACTTACAAAGGTCAAATCTGCAATTTCCTGGTTGCTCATCCCCTCCATCACCATTCTCAGGATTTCTATTTCACGTTTCGACAACACTTCCAGACCGGGTTTTTCACTGATCTGATGTTTTTTGGGTTGGATTCCTGCCAGAAACTGTTGTTGCATCAGTTGCTGGACCGATTTTCCAAACCAGGTTTCTCCGGAAGCAACCTGAAGGATGGCTTCCTGAAGTTCCGGTCCGTCGGTTTCATCCTTGCATACATAACCATGGGCACCGGATGCAATGGCTTCTGAAATAAAAGCTGCTTCGGAGTGCATGGATAAAATCAGCACTCTGGGCGGATTGTTCAGTTTTTTCAGCTCTTTGAGGAAAGGCAATCCTCCCATTTCAGGCATTGTCAAATCGAGAAGCACTACTTCCGGTTCATGCGTTTGCAGCTGACGCAGTGCTTCAGTTCCGTTGGAAGCCATGCAGCAGATTTCAATTGCACTTTCAGCTCCGAACAGTGATGCAACTCCTTCTCTGAAAATGCGGTGGTCATCCACCAGCATAACCCTGATTTTTCGCTCAGCCATTTTGAACCGGTATTTTTATATGTATGGTACACCCTTCTCCCGGGGCGGTATCGATAAGTAACTCGCCCTTAAGAATCGAAACCCTGTCCCTGATATTCCGCAATCCATTACCCGCAGGCGAAGGGGAAATGTCCGGTACGAAGCCTTTGCCATTATCCTGTATCAGAAGTGTTATTTTCCCCTTTCTTCCAAGCAGCTGCACATTGATTTCAGTGGCTCCTGAATGCCTGAGTGCATTCGAAAGTGCTTCCTGGGCAATACGGAACAGGTGAATCCGGATCCTGTCATCCTCAATGTGAGGCATACTGAAACTGACATACTCCACTGCCACGCCGGTGCGTTCAGAGAGCTGTTTGCAGTAATGTTCCAGCGCCTTGCTGATTCCAAGTTCATACAGGCCTGAGGGTGCAAGATCGGCAGAGATGCGCCTGATATCCTCAACAATCTCATCCAGAAGCAATTCCATACCAACCAGCTCATCAGTTCCGGGATCTTTTTTTGCAAGCAGCGATTTAAACTTCAGCCTCAGTGCCAGCAGGCCCTGTCCGAGACCGTCGTGCAACTCCCGGCTGATACGCTCTCTCTCGGTTTCCTGCCCCCCGATCTGGGCTAGCAGACGATCCTCCTTCTCGGCTGATAGCAGCCGGTTTGCCTCTGCCAGTTGTGAAAGGTAGCGTGTGTCGGTTTCCAGCTTCGCCTTTTTCATCCTTACCGAAAAAAACGACCACGCCATAAGCAGCAAAATGATCAGTATCAATGCTGTCATACCATAGGTGATCAATCCGTGCTTCCACATGGCCTGATCAAGTTCTCCGGCGGGAATCATCACCACCATTTTCCAGGGATGCCGGCCCGCCAGAAACCCATCCCATGCAGCATATACCTCGCAACCCAGCGGAAGGAGCCTGATTTTACCGCTCCCCTTTTCAGAAAGTTCTCCGTAACCATCAATCAGGGGCACAGGAAGTTTGATATTTCCGCATTTGCAAAGGTTTCTGCACAGCCAGCCATGATAAGATGCCTCACCCGTGAGAAGTCTCCCCTCATCATCGAGGATGATGTGACCAATTCCGGGGTTATCCTGCGTCTGTCCGGCAAAACTCCGGCTGATCGATTCGATCGTTACCATCCACCTGAGAATCCCGGTTTTTATGCCATTTTCGTAAACCGGGCATGAGATAGTCACCGATTTTTCATTCCTGTGGTTCATGAATACGTCACTAACATACACAGAATCAGCAGGGACAGGCGGATTTGCCAGCGGGTTCCCGATACACATCATGAAATGGGGGGTGATGGTATCCGCTGCGATCCGCCTTACCACCCCTGCGGCAGTATCCATCAGAATCAGTGCATCCACTTCGTGGCGATGCACCTTGTACAGGCTGCGCATGGCATCGGTACCGGGATCATCCGAAGCTGCTGCATCCGTGTGGGCCAGGTGGATGATATCGGGGTTGTGGGACAGTTGTACCAGATTTTGTGAGAACTTTTCGAAAAATCCGAGAATACCCTGCCGGGCCATGGCGGCTGTACCCGTAAGCTGCTGCCGGTACTTTTCGGTGAGATTGCGCTCAAATTCAGTATGATATACAATCCCAAACTGCAATACCAGCAGGAGTATGATCCCCAGCATCAACAACAATCCCCACTCTCTGAAGGCTGTGCGGTGGTTACTTTTCATGCCTCGAAATTACACCTTTTCCTGCTGTTCTGAAAAATCTGTACTTTTATGCCTCTATCCTGCAGATCATGCCAACCCCTGAATTTCTCATTTACAGATCCTCCGCCGGCAGTGGCAAAACCCAGGCTCTGGCTGCCGAATACCTGAAGCTGGTGCTGTCGGGGAGGAGCCATTTCCGGAATGTGCTGGCCATCACCTTTACCAATAAAGCAGCAGGCGAGATGAAGGAAAGGGTACTGAAACTCCTCCGCCTGTTTTCGGATGGGGTTCCAACCGAGCCCTACCACCGCGATCTTATTGACCTGATTGCCGGGGCAGCAGGCGTTTCTCCGGAAGAGATCTGCAGACGGGCCGGCAGGGTGCACCGCGAGATCCTGCATCACTATTCCGATTTCAGCATCGGCACCATCGACAGTTTTGTGCACCGCATTATCCGCAGTTTTGCCCTTGAGCTGAACCTTTCCTATTCCTTTGATGTACAGCTTGAAACGGGGAAGTTTGTGCAAATGGCAGTGGACGACCTCCTGGAAACCACCGGTGATGATCCGGAACTTACCCGTACCCTGGTGTATTATACCAGGCTTCTTCTGGAGGATGACAAAACGGTGAAGCTGGATGCTGATCTGGCCACTTTTGCTCGTTTCCTCACCGGAGAGGAGAGCCTGGCTCCTTTGGAAAAGCTGGCTTCGGCACAGGTAGATCTTGGGATGGTTGCCGACAGGAACCGCAGGGCCATCGCTGAGACCCTTGAGCGATGGAACCGCCTGGCAACCCGGGGCGAAAGCCTGATCCTGAACTGTGGTATCGGGTCCGAATATTTTATGTATGGTACAAAGGGGGGGGTGTACACCTTTTTCAGCGATCTCAGAAGCGGGAAGACCTACAAGAAAATCTTTCATCGGCAATCGGAATATAAACGCATCCGTGAATTCCTTGAAGATGGAAGATCTATGGTTAGAAAAGGTACCCCAACCGGTATCTCTGCAACCCTCAATGCATTAGCTCCTGAAATTATTCGGATTTATGAGGAACTCTGTACTGATATTGACACCCATTATCCACTCTTTGCGGCAAGGCAGATTCTGCAAAAAAACCTTACCTGGCTATCATTAAGCCGAAAGATCCGGCAGCAGATGCAGGTGACCATGAACCGCGAGAACCTGATCCCGATTTATGAGTTCAACCGTTTAATATGGAATATCATCCGCTGGCAGCCTGTGCCTTTTATCTATGAACGTACCAGTGAACGTTACGACCATTACCTGATCGATGAGTTTCAGGATACCTCGGCCATGCAGTGGCATAACCTGCTTCCCCTGGTCGAGGATTCACTGTCGCGGGGCGGAGTTAGCATGGTGGTGGGTGATGCCAAGCAGGCCATTTACCGGTGGCGTAACGGCGATGTGTGGCAGTTTGTCAGACTGCCTGATATCGTTGATCCTGAGGGAGGTACAACTGCGGCTGATCGATCGGCATCCCTGAAACGGTATTCCGTACACCACTTTCTGGACCGCAATTTCAGGTCTTCGCCGGAGATTATACATTTCAACAATACCTTCTTTGCATGGCTTGCAGGGCGTTATCCAGGTGCCCTGAAGGAGATTTTCAGCCACCATGAACAGAAGCCCGGTGGCACCCATCCGGCTGGTGTAGTAGAGGTTACCCTTGTAGCGGAAGAACCGAAAACCAATATCGCCCATATCCGTGAGCAGGTGATCGGGGTGCTGGTGCAAAAGGTTCAGGAGGTGTTGGGATTGCCGGGACAACCCTGGTCACCTGCCGATTTATGCGTCCTGGTGAGGCGCAACACCGAAGCCGGGATGGTGGCAGCAGCCCTGGTGGCAGCAGGTATCCCGGTGGTTTCTGCGGAGTCATTTCCACTGCAGGGTTTTCCGGAGGCTGTAACGCTGCGTGCCCTCACCGGTCTTCTTCTGGATGGCACCGATGAAATTCAGGCTACGGTGCTCGCTACACGGCTATGGCAACTGGGAATGATCAGTGAGACGCAATATCTTGAGGCCCTGACTGATATGCGGCATTCTTCTAAAGCAGAAAACAGCCTGTGGCCATGGACCTCAGTACTCCTGGGCCATTGCGGACTGCAACGAACCCTGGAGCACTACCGTGGCATGCCGATCTATGAGTTCTGCGAACAGGTCATCAGGGATTTTTTCGGCACCACCGCTTTTCCGCCCGCAGTGCAGCAACTGCTCGACCTTACGGGTGCCTTTGTGAGGCGTTACGGCAACGATCTGGTGGCATATGCAGAACATCTCGACCAGGTGCTGCCCTCCTCCCTGCCCCTGCCCGAAACCGGTGAAGCAGTGCAGATTATGACCATCCACCGGTCCAAAGGGTTGCAATTCCCGGTGGTATTCTATCCGTTTGCATCTGAAAGTAATGTTCCGCCATCCGGATCACGGCAGCTTCTGTGGGTTCGTGATGTCAATCCCGATATCTTTTATGGCCTTCCTGCACTCCTGCTTGAAGGGGGATCCGATCTGGCAGACACCCCTTTCGCCCAATCTTGGCAAAAGGAACAGACTGCCCGTCTGCAGGATCTTGCCAACCTGGTGTATGTGGCCTTTACCCGGGCAGCCGATCTGCTGTATGTAATAGCGGCTCCCCCTTCCAGAAGATCTACAGGCGGGGAGTACCTCTATGATATGCTGGCAGAATTCCTTTCTGCATCAGGCCTGTGCGCAACTACCGACTGCGTGACCTGGAAGTACGGAAGTCCGGATTTTTCCGGTATCCCTGAAAAAACTCCCCCGGTAGCTGCCGAAATCCCTCAGATGGCGCGGGAATGGAACACCCGGGACTGGAGCAACCGCATCTCCATACGTTCAGGTTATCTGAGGGATGATCCGGATGATGAAACATTTGCACCTCTTAACCGGGGCATTCTGCTGCATGCCATCCTGGCCGATTTACCTTCGGTTGCCCAACTCCCTGACACCCTTACGGTGTATGAGAAAGCGGGTCTTATTACTCGGGAGGACAAGGAATTACTGCTGAAAGAACTCGTTACCCTGCTTACGGATGAAAAGATTGCCCCATTCTTTACACCCGATACCGGCACCAGGCGCGAAGCTACACTGCTTACACCCGAAGGACGCCAGCTCCGCCCCGACCGTGTTGTGCATCTTGCCGGCCTCCTGGCTGTGATCGATTATAAAACCGGCGAGCCCCGTCCGTCGCACCGGACGCAGGTGGAAACCTACTGCAGGAAATTGCGACAAATGGGGCACGAATCCGTAAAAGGGTACCTGCTGTATACAGGTTCAGGAACCCTGGTGGAGGTTTAAAAGGGCCAGAACTGATTGTCGTACCAGATACTCTCCATCAATTGCTTGTTCATCTCATTCAGCATCTTCAGGTGACTTTGCTCCCAGTCGGCCAGCCATGCATATAACTCTTTCTCGTTCAGATCCGTAGCTTCTGCAGCCCTCTCGCTGTATACCTGAATGGCACTGCTCTCCATGTTGATGGCCGCTCCGATGGCTGCGGCTTCGTAGCTGGCAGCTTCTATTTTTCCCTTTATCCCTTCGTTCAGAATCTTCTCTACAATGGCTTCATTGGCATGGCTGTCGGCCAGCCGCTGTTTGCTGAAGGTTTGGTTGTTTAACAGGCTTTTATACTGTTCCGACAGAAAATCGATATGGGCCTGTTCCTCTTCGGCCATGATGGTAAAAACTTCACGTGCCTCAGGCACCCTGGTGGTAGCAGCTACCTGGCTGTAAAAGGCCTTCCCGCGGCGCTCCAGTAGTATCGCCGTCTTCAGAATGTCAAGTGCTTTTTCGTTTTGCATGGTATATCTGTTTTGATTCGCTTGTTTGGGTTCCAAAGATAGAGTAAATAGTTCAATAATATTGTGAAATTGACTTATTCAGGCTGGCTGAGGTTGTTATTTCATAGCCGGAATGTCCGTTTTATACAATGCCCGGTGATGAACCATCAGTATTTTTGCCCAACTCACCAATAACCGGTATCATGAAAAACATATCGCTTTTCGTACTGATAATCTTTACTTTACCTTTTGGACTGTATGGTCAGATTAATGTCCCTTCCAAACTAAAGGAAAAGGCAAAACAACGGGTCGAAGAACGGGTAGACCGTGCAATTGACAAAGGGTTGGACAAAACAGAGGAAGAACTGGAAAAAATGGTAAAGAAGGATAAGAAGGAAGATGGGACCGAAGAAGAACCGGAAAAGGGTAACGACCCTGAGAATGATGAAGGATCTGAAAAAAGCCTCAATACATCTGATTCGGTAAAAACCTCATTGATCAGCACAACCCAGTACGACTTCATCCCCGGGGATCAGATTCTTGTTTATGAAGACTTTTCACAGGATAAAATTGGCGAGTTTCCGTCGCTTTGGACTACCAACGGGAGTGGTGAGGTTAAAACGCTCAATATTGCCACTGGGAACTGGTTTCACATGAATGGGGATGATGCAGTGTATTGCTTCATGAAAACTATTGATTTCCCGGCGAACTTCATTGTCGAATTCGATCTGGTTCCGGATCAGGACTTTACATCTTTCGAATTCACCTTGTACAACGACATTGAAAATCAGGAATTAAATGACAATCTCTATCCGGGTGATGCCGGTCTCCACTTTCAGATGAAATATGATGGATGGGAGGTAAAAGGGTATAAAGACGATCTGGACTGGAATACGGCTGAGTCACAAAAGAATGCAGTGGAAGAACAGCGGGTTAACCATGTGATCATTTGGGTGCAGGACCGGCGGGTAAGGATATACCACAAGGGAGCTAAGGTTATTGATGCACCTACGGTTATTCATAAAGGGGTAAAATTCAATCGTATCAGGTTCAGTGGCTGGGATAATATTGGCAAGCCTTTTCTTACCGGATTCAAAGTCACAACAGCATCACCGGATATGAGGCATAAACTCCTTACAGAAGGGAAAATGGTTACCTATGGAATCACTTTCGATTCAGGGAAAGACCTTGTTAAGCCGGAATCACATGCTACTATCAAGGAGATTGCCGGTGTGCTGATAGAAAATCCGGCAATCAGGATTAAAATCACCGGACATACCGACAGTGATGGGAATGACAATGCAAACCTGGAGCTTTCCGCAAGGAGGGCGACCAATGTAAAAAAATACCTCGTATCACAGTTTGGAATCGCAGAAACACGTATTGAAACGGCAGGTAAAGGAGAGGCTGAACCGATAGCCGCCAACAACAATGCCCAAAACAAGGCGAAAAACCGAAGAGTTGAAATTATTAAATTATAATGATAATGGCGGACAGGTTTATGAAATTTAATCAGATGAAAACCTTTACGATGAAAGGAACTTCTGAGTCATTATCAGTAAGAACAAAGCCTTTGTGTTTGATGGTTAATATTTTACTGCCATTTTGTCTCCTGCTTGCTGTCCCTGATATTCATGCACAGGGCTCTGTGTCAACATTCAAAATTCCCTTGCCGGCAAATGTCTGCGAGTGCAGCACAGAGGAAATGAATAATTATAAAAATAAAATTTCTGAAGCATTGTCGGTGGTAGAATCCTGGTACACTGATACATCTCTGAATATAAATGAAGATTCTCTGAAAAGCGAAGCCTGGAGGCAGGCTAACCTCAGTTTGGGAATTGATACCTTGTTACAGGATATGAGCCCTGCAGAACAACAGGCTTATGCTTTGAAAATGGCTCAGATGGTGGCTTCAAAGGCGATGACATCTGCTACTGCTGATGATCAGGAAAAAATAAAACAACAGCAAATGAAGGCTGCTGATAACAGGGCTGATTTCAGTACGATTCAGGAACTGCTGTTACCGGTCGGTATTGATCTTGACAAACTTGAAAAAGAAGCTGATGACTGGTACCTTTTAAAAATCAGGCCCCTCTATGACACTTTGAATTTGCTGTATGAAGATGAGTATAACGCTATGTATCGGAGGATCATTGAGGCTGAAAAGTCTTATTGCAGGAAGTTCTCGCCAAGACAACTTGAACTGATCAAACGGCAAGTGGAAGCACTGGAGAAGGCATTCCCGGCTATACAAGACCTGTTGGCGCGCAATATACCTGTCAAAGATGCATCAAATCAGTTCAAGGCTAAGGAGTTGGATCCGGTCTGGCTTTACCTGAAAGCAATTGAAAAATCTTTCGATTACCGGATCCATAATGAATAAAAAGAAGAAACCAATCTGCAGAAGTGCCTGGAGGTTTCTGCCAATGATTGGCTTGCCTAAACTTTTCGGGTTTTTGCTATTCCTGATGATTGATCCGGCAGCTATCTCATATGCCCAGGTAAAAAGTGAATTAAGCAATTCGGAAATCACAGAGCAAATCAACAAAATCATACAATCAACAAACTGGACCAATGATGCGGAAGCAAAAGCAGCTGGCTTGAAAATCGAAGCACTTACCCGGTTGCTGGGACAGAATCCGGAAAAGCCCGATACCATTATCCCATCCGGAGCATCCGCTCAGGATTCAGCCATTTTAAATGAGGATGCGCTCCAGGATAGGCTGTTCAAAATAGCTTTGGATGCCTTTGATGCAAAAGCAACTGATGCAGAGAATCTTTCCGTTGACCTGAGTGCACCTGTAAGGAATGAGATCATCAGAGAATATAAAGAAGACAAGATGGACTCATACGTATTGACGCAGGCAGATATGCCTCATTTAGTGGTGATTGATTTTAACGAAGAATCATCTGTACAGGAACTCAGTGTAATGCTGCAAAACCCAAATGTCAGGGATTTGGTGTTGTTGTACGGACCTTATGCCAATCAGTTCGGGCTGGAGAATCTTCTGGATACAATCTGCAAACTGCCACTAAAAACTTTGGTAATATCAGGTTTTCACGTAATTACCCCTGAAGAAGCCCATACATTGCCATTGGTTCTGCCAAAATTTCCCGAGCTTGAAGTGTTTTACTGGATAAAAAATGGCAAACGCGAATTCTCTCCTATAGCAACTTCAACCCCAATACTCAAAGAGTTTTATCTTGATTCCTATCCTTCAACTGGACTGACAGGAATCCTGGAAGGGTTAAAAAGTCTTTCCGTTTTCGGTTATTCAGGCATGTCGTTAGACGTACACCAGATCAATGTGCTGAAGACATTATTCCCTCACTGTAAATTTGTTATTAATTGATGATCAGGTATTTATGCTGCATCGGTTTGATATTTGGGCTTGCAGGGTTTATGCAAAGCAATAGGGCTTTTGCACAAAAACAAAAAAACGTTTATATTGAAGCAACAGTCCCTGCCGGTCTGGATGCCGAAGAACAAGAGGAAATGGAATACAGACTGGAATCGGTTTTTGCCCTGAATCTGAAGATGAGCTTTTCATGTGTTACAGTATTGACGAGAAGTACATTCAGGAATGAACTGAGGAACGATTACCAACAGGCATTAACCGGCAATGGTAGCGGTGGCTCTGCGATGTTTGGCAGTCTTTGTAAATACGATTATCTCCTGAAAATTGAATTGAATTCATTTGAATCCGGAGCATCCTTTGTGTCTGCAAAAGTAATTTCACGCAGACCCGTAAAAGTTGTCGGAGAGGCTAGTTTGCTTGGGAGAAATATGGATCAGACCGCAGTGGCCAGGGAAGTGGCTCTAAAGTTGGTTGATGATTTGAGCGCAAATGAATTTTGCCCTTTTACTGGTACGCTTTTTCTTGATCAGACCGATATTCAGCATTTTAACGATACCACAAAAACACCGGTTTTTGTTTACGATCCAAACAGGAAACAAATGTGTGAAGGCTTCAGCATCAATACCTATGAAAAATCCGGAACACAAAAGACAAAGTGGGAAATAAACAGGATTGGCCGGGGAGCTGCAATTGCTGATCTTCAGAGCGAAATGGATGAACTTATTGAGGAGCATGAGGAAAACGATTGTTATACATGCAAATCAGGGCGCATTGGCGGCAGAATATGGACCAGAACAACTTCACAACGATTTGTTGCATCACGTGTTTCCGAAGAAAGCAAGTCAGCTGAGGACCAAACTAACGATGCTCGGATTGAAATCAGATTTCAGGATGACAGTACTTATCTGCTGATTATCAAAGCAACCTCGGTATTTGAGAAGAACACTGATGTATCCATTCAGGAAACAGCTACTGGAACATGTGATGGAATCAACACAAGGCAAACCTTTCAGACTGCAAATACCATATTTCTGAATGCCACACTGGGCCCTTTTAAAGGAACCAGCTCCGATACACAACTTTCAGGTTCAGGTACTGTGGAACTACCATCCAATCAGGATGGAGGAGAGTCAGAACTGGTGTACAGGTTTAGCTTCAGAAGGTAATTCCAACGCTTTGGCAGCTAAAGGTATTGGGGATTTTTAGCTGATAACGCTGTGGCAACTTCATGATTACGCTGAAAGAAAGCATAGGGGGTTTCCCCCACTATTTTCTTGAAAATCCGAATGAAGTGCGGCTTGTCATAAAACCCGCCTTCACAAACCGCATCAAAAGCATCCATATCAGGATTTTCGATCACCCTGCTCCAGATATTGTGTACTCTGACAATTTCCGCAAGGTCTTTGGGGGATATCCCAATCCTTTTGTGAAAATTTCTCCGGAGAGTTCTCGGATGCATATGGTACTTTGAACTCAGCTCTCCTATGGGTTCAGTTCCTTTACTTTTCAGTATTTCCAGATAAATACTGTCGAGTATGTCAGGGTGGTAAGGGTTTGATTTGTTTATTTGTTTCACAAAAGATTCAAATGCGCTGATCCGGCTTTTGGGTTGGGCCGGCTTCAGCAATTCGTATTGAATAACACCCAGTAAGGGCCCCCTTAACGGTTCATAGATCACCCCTGATCCGAAATTCATATCAATACCAAAAAATTTTGAAAAAACCGATGCATAACAGATGATTATCATCGAATCAACAGGGGGTGTGACACGAATCTGCAATGAAGAATTGACCGGTTTCGTAAGAAATAATCCGGGCAGCGCTCTGAACTGGCCTTCATTAACCAGGGTAAACTGACCGCTGTAATGAACTACTATTCCGGCAAGTCCGTCGGGGATAAAGCGGTCATCCAAATGATCACCTGTACCCTGTGCGCTAAGAACCGCATACCGGTTCACAAGAAAGGAAACCTCCTTGCCGGGAGCTATATATTCTGCCCTTAACATTTGACCCTTTGTCCTGATTTGGTGTTCCGGCAATTATACAACTAAAAGACAGCATGACCAAGCCGGAAACTGAAAGATATTCACAGCAAGGCCGGATGGTACTGATGTGATACTCACAGAGGTGCTAAAACCTGTTGTCAACTGGTCATAACAGAATATCTGACCTGACCGGCTGTTACCCATAATCAATTGCTGCCGGTGGGATATATCTATTTTGACCTATCTTTGAACCACAGAAAGTTTTCAATCAAGGGTCATGAAAACAGAAATCAATCAGGGGTTGCAGATTTCAGTCAGGGAATCGTGACCATAAGATTGGTCCTGATCCGGAAAAGTGGTTAATTTACGCCAATCGAATATGATATACCCCCTTGCTGATCCAACCCCATTGCTGCTGAAACTTGCCCGGGACACAGGCTATAAGGCCGTCGAGGGCTTGATCCCTTTACCCACCGGTTCCGGTTCCGGCAGGCGCTACTACCGGTTGCTTTCCGCAAACGGCAGTCTTATCGGTGCCGTCAATCCCAACCATGCCGAAAATGAGGCCTTCATGTACCTCACCAACCATTTTCTTTCGCACGGATTGCCCGTTCCCCGGGTACTGGCCTACGACCCATCCTCGGGATGTTACCTGCAGGAGGATCTGGGAGATGTATCACTCTTTGATCTGCTTTCCGGTGAACATGCCGCAGAACATCTCCCGCTGATGAAGCAGGTGATGCACTGGCTGGTGCAGTTTCAGGTGAAGGGGGTCACCGGGCTCGATTTCGGCCGCTGCTATCCCGGTACCCCATTCGACCGGAAGGGAGCGCTCCGCGACCTGCTCTATTTCAAGTATATGTTCCTTCGCCTCAGTGGGCTGGAACCCGATGAAGCCGTGCTGGATGACGAATTCAATGCCCTGCTTGAACATCTCTTTGGCGATTATATCGCAGGTTTCATGTACCGCGATTTCCAGTCGAGGAATATCATGATTCGCGATGGTATGCCCTGGTTTATCGACTACCAGGGGGGACGGCAGGGGCCGCTGGCCTATGATGCCGCCTCTCTGCTGTATCAATCGCGGCTGCAGCTACCCGCTGAGGTACGCGAAAGCCTGATCCTGCAGTACATTGATGCATTGCAGGAGTATGTTGCTGTGGATGCAGGCAGTATGGCTCAGCAGATCAGGGGATTTGCCCTGCTGCGCCTGCTCCAGACCCTGGGCGCCTACGGGTTCCGCGGGCTCTTCGAACGGAAGGAGGCATTCATCAAACCCATTCCGGCTGCCTTGCAGAATACCCTTGGCTTGCTGGAAACACTGCCGGCAGGTGCGGAATTGCCCCACCTGACTGCCTTGCTGAGAGAGGCGTCCCAACACCATTCCAAAACCGGGCATACAACTGAAGGGCTTACGATTACCATCCAGAGCTTCTCGTTCATGCATGGCCTCCCTCCGGATCCAACCGGCAACGGAGGCGGTTTTATTTTCGACTGCCGCGCTCTTCCCAATCCCTACCGCGACCCTGTACTGCGACCTTTTACCGGCAGGGATCCGCAGGTGGCAGAATGGCTTTCCGGTAAACCCGAAGTGTCTGAATTTCTGTCGCATTGCGAAGCACTGGTTCGGCAGGCTGCAGAAAATTACCTCAAGAGGGGTTTTACCCATTTGCAGGTAAACTTTGGATGTACCGGCGGCAAACACCGCTCGGTGTTTTGCGCTGAGGAACTGAACCAGCGTTTATTGAAAAACAGGGGTGGTCTGATGCTGAATCTGATCCACAGGATGCTCTGATTTTTATACTTTTGAGGAGTGACATCCAATACGGTCTGATGCCAAAGAACTGCAAAACCGACAAATCATCAAAACCCTCTGAGGCAAAGTTCGAATGTAACAAATGCGGACGGCTGGCAAAGAAGGAGGAGAAACTGTGCAAACCCAAAAAAATGAAGGGGACATGAAGGCACTGATTCTCGCAGCCGGACTGGGTACCCGTTTAATGCCCTATACGGAAAAAATTCCCAAAGCTCTGGTGCCAGTAGCCGGCAAACCTATGATTCTGCATCTTCTGGAGAGGCTTGCATGTAAAGGGATACATGAATTTGTGGTGAATCTGCACCACCACGCCGATGTGCTGCAACAGTATCTGGAGCAGCTGACGGTACCTGGGATTTCCATTGCTTTCTCGGATGAACGCGATGCCCTGCTCGACACGGGCGGGGCGCTAAAGAGGGCAGCCGCCCACTTTGATGATGGCCAGCCTTTTCTGGTGCACAATGTGGATGTCTGGTCCGGTACCGATCCTTTTGCGATGCTGCAGTACCACCAGCAGACCGGGGCTATTGCCACCCTGGCAGTACGGAACCGTGAAACCAAACGGAAACTTCTGTTCGATGCCGGGGGGAAGCTGGCAGGCCGTATTACCGCCGACGGGAAACATGAATGGGTGAAGAACCCTTCGGATAAATGTACTCCTGTGGCCTTCAGTGGCATCCAGATCGTGAGCCCTGCCATTTTTCGTCATTTCCCATCCTCCAGCCGTTTCGGGCTGGTTGAATTCTACCTCCGGGCTGCGGCTGCCGGTGACCCTGTTGTGCCTTACCTCCATGATGAAGATCTCTGGGCAGACTTGGGTACCATTGAGAAGATAAAGTCCATCGGGGTTGGTTAATCCTATGATGTCATTTATTATTTTATCTTTGAAATCGACAAACACCGCTTACCGGTAAAATGCCAGAATCAGGAGGTTTTCTTTCAGCACTTGTATCTGAACTTTTTCGGAGTGGTACAGATAACTCTGAACATTTGCGCATTATCCTTCCGGGTAAGCGGGCCCGCCTTTTCCTTTTCCGAGAGTGGGCGGTGGCGGCCGGCAAACCGGTATGGGCTCCGGAGGTAAGTACGATGGAGGAGTTTGTATTTAGCGCCCTGGGACTTGAACCTGCCGATGAGCTTGCCCTGACCCTGAACCTGTGGGAGATCTGCAGATCCACCCCTGAAACAACGATGACTTTTGAGCAGTTCAGCGGGTGGGCTCCCATTGCGTTGCGCGATTTCAACGATGTAGATCTGTTTCTGGCAAACCCGGTGCAGGTGTTTGCCAACCTCCGTGATGCAAAGGAGCTGCAGTTCTGGGAGCCTGGCCGGCAGGAAGGACTCTCCGGCTTTGAGCTGCAATACCTGGCATTTTACGATCACCTGCTGCCATGGTACAACGCCCTCCGGGAGCGGATGCTGGCTGCCGGGATGGCCTGGCAGGGGCTTGCTTTCAGGATGCTGGCCGATGATAAAACCCAGCTGCAGGAGCTGTTTGCCGGGAAGCAACTGGTGTTTGCAGGGTTCAATGCCTTTTCACCGGCTGAGGAGCAAATCGTGAAAACGCTGAAGGATGCAGGCATCGCCCGCCTGCTGTGGGATGCCGACAAATGGTACGTGCAGGATCCCTTGCAGGAAGCCGGGATGTTCATCAGGGGCTGGCAAGAAAGGAATCCTGAGGCAGATGTGCAGTGGATAGGAGAGGAGCTTTCATCAGGGGCAAAGGAGATCCGGATTTACGGGGTTCATGGCAACCGCGCCCAGGCCCGGCTGGCAGGAGAAATCCTTGGCCAGGCAGGCAGCAACAACCACCAGACTGCCCTGGTGCTTCCCGATGAAACCCTGCTCCTTCCGGTGCTCAACTCGCTGCCTCCGGTAGTGGAGCGGTTTAACGTAACCATGGGGCTGCCTTTTGGCCATACCCCTGCCTGGTCCTGGCTCAGGCTGAATCTGCAGCTTTTTGCACCGGCACCCAATTATCGGGGAGAATGGATCCGGGTAGCCTCTCTGGTTCCGCTTCTCCGCCATCCCTGGTTCAATCTGATGCTGGCACCCGAAAGTAACCCGAATACCGACCCCCTACCGGCATTCAGGCGAAGGTACATTACAGCAAACGACCTGTATCAGATTCTCACTGAAGTGTATCCGGCTTCGGCCTCAGGCCTGAAGCATTACCTAGCTCCTGTATCTTCACCGGTGCAGTTTGTGGAAAAAATGGAGGCATCCATCCGTTTGATTCTCAGTAACCCCCGGACCAAAGAGAGGCCATTCGACAAAGGGGCACTTCTGGAAACACTGCGTATTCTGAAAGCGGTGCATGGCATATTGGATCCCGAACCTGATGCTGCTGAAGGATTTGCCATATTGCGCCACCTACTCATGCGCCTTCTGCAGGGAGCATCCGTTCCTTTTACAGGTGAACCACTCGAAGGAGTGCAGATCATGGGGCTGCTCGAAACCCGCAACCTTGATTTCCGGCATGTGATCCTCCTTTCTGCCAACGAAAAAATCCTCCCCCCTGCCCGAAAACCCTTGTCCCTGATCCCCTCCGACCTCAGGGTATTTCATGGCCTTCCCGGGGTAAGGCATCAGGATGCCATTGCAGCGTACCATTTCTATCATCTGCTGCAGAGGGCAAAAAGGGTCGATATCATCTACAACACCGACCTCTCTTCGGAACAATCGGGTGAGATGAGCCGCTTCATCCGGCAGGTTGAGCAGGAACTGGTACCGGCCAATCCCCTGATTTCCTGCCATCATACCTTTCCTTCGGACCCGCTCCGACTGGCCGGTTCAGCCCCGCCTGTGACCATTGCCAAAACTCCGGCAGTGTACGATACCCTCCTGCAACGTATGGAGGCCCGCCTCCTTTCTCCATCGCAACTGATCAGTTACATACAATGCCCCCTGAAGTTTTTCTTCTCCTATGTGGCAGGTATCCGTGAACCTGAATCGTTCGTGGATTCCCTTGACCAGAAGGAGTTCGGAACCCTGGTGCATGAGGCCTTGAAGGATATCTACACACCCTTGCTGAGTACCTCCGGCAATCCGGGTGTTCCGGATAAAGCATTTTACGACCATGCTATCACCCGGGCTGATGCCATAGTTGGAAAATGTTTTAGCAAACTTCTTGGGAGTGAAAAGAATATCAGGGGATTAAATGTAATTTCCCGCGAAATGGCTGCCTTTATGGTGCAGACGTTTCTCCGAAAAGAGGCATTGCATTGCCAGGGGAACCCTCCGGCACTGCTGAGCCTCGAATTATACATGGAACATCATCTTTTGGCCGGTACCAGAAAAGTCACTTTCAGAGGGTTAGCCGATCGGGTTGATCAGGTGGACGGTATCACAAGAATCAGTGATTACAAAACCGGCAAGGTGGATTCCTCGGAACTGAAGATGCCCTCCATTCAGGATCTGTTTACCGATCCTGCAAAGGAAAAGGTTTTCCAGCTGATGATGTATGTGTGGATGTACAGCCATCATCACCCTGATGCCACACTTACGGCGGCGATTTTCCCCCTTCGCAGCAGCAAAGATTATGCATTCGGGATTCCGGAACTGTCGGGTATTTCATCGCAGGATTTTAAAGCGATCCTGGCTGATTTTCAGGAGGCCCTTGCCAATCTTTGCACGGAGCTCCTGGATCCTGCAGTCCCGTTTCGCCAGACCGATGATCCGGCCCGGTGCCGCTATTGTCCTTACCAGCCCGTTTGCCTGCCTGAAATCTGAGAAAAAATTACAGGTTTGTCGTTACGATAAACCAGGGATTATGCAAATCGGGTTTGTTGTAAAGGAGGGGTTTGTCATCCTCCGCCTTCACGATCCTTCCTCCGGCCAGTGTTACGATGGCATCTCCGGCGGCAGTATCCCACTCCATCGTGGGGGCGAAACGTGGGTACAAATCGGCGCTTCCCTCTGCTATCATACACAATTTCAGGCTGCTGCCCCGATTCACCGATTCAAAATGAGATAACCCACGGGTTTTTTCACTGATATATGAGGAGGTTTCAGTGTTCATGTGGCTCCGGCTGGCGATTACCCGGTAAGGGCGCTGCTGTGGTGGAAGGGGAAGGGGAACAGATCGTCCGATATTTTCCAGGCTGCTTCCGGTTACAGGTCCCCTGACATACCGGGCACCCGCTTCCTGTGCAGCAAACCAGCAATCACCGGTTACTGGTGCCATAATTACGCCGAGTACAGGCCGTTGCTCTTCAATTAGCGCGATATTTACCGTAAATTCACCGTTTCGCTTGATGAACTCCTTGGTGCCGTCCAAAGGGTCCACCATCCAGAAACGCTCCCATCCCGATCTGACCTCCCAGGGAATTTTTAATCCCTCTTCACTGAGAACCGGTATGCCGGTTTCTTTCAGGTGTCGCAGAATCACTTCGTGAGCCAGCCGGTCGGCAAGGGTCACCGGGGAAAGATCCCGTTTCAGACGTACCTTCATACGTTTTCCGTGGTACACCTCAAGGATCTTAACGGAAGCTGCAAATGAAGCCTCCAGCGCCTCTTCAAGCAAGGGTGTGTTTGAGTTCAAGGGATTGGGATATTTGCCGGAAGTATTGAAAAATATAGAATCCTGAAAAATTTCAGGGCAAAGATAACCACTGAGTTTCAATTCGTTGTTTTCTGATGTAACTTTGTTTGTTAAACCCCAAAAAATCTCCTATGGAAAATGTAAATCTTGTACCGCAGGCGAGAAAAAAGCGCTCGCTATGGGCTTTCATTTTTGGATTATTGCTGATGGTTGGGATCGTAGCCTATGTGGTTTATTATTACCAGCCACTGGACCAGGATTATTGTTTTGAATCCATTAACCAGGACGAAGCTGAGCTGATGCTGAAGAATTATCAGCAATCTGCTCAATCTGAAGAGAATCTGATCATCAGGGGATACTCAATATCCCAATGCCATCTGAAAATGATGGAGCAACTTTTTGAAGCTTTTCCTGATGCCCAGGCGGTAAGGTTTTATTTCGGACAGCAGGAGGGTTCCAAGGATACATTCCTGATTGCAGCAGCTGTAAATGCTGAGAAAAGAAATGAGTACGACAAGATCCTGAAAGCCAAGCTGGGTACAGCAGGTCTTTGCCCAAGGTACTGCGATGAACAAAGTCCCCTTCTGGAACCTGCTGACACCAGTTACCCTGAGTATTCTTTAGGTGAACCGGTATCTGTTGAAACTGCCCGTCAACTTATTTCAGGGTATCAGATGCAGAATGTCCTTTCCAGCGGAATCATGAAGGGAATGGTTGTTTCCAGACAGCAATTTGCCACCATGATGGAAATGTCAGGATCGGACAATATAGGAGGCTTTAGAATCTATTTCGGAGCCAAACATAAAGCAGCGGAAGTAATAACCCTGATTTGTGCCACAACTATGGAAGGGAGAGATATCTCTGATCTAATTATTTCAGCGCCAGTGCAATCTGCCGGCTTATGCCCCCGTTACTGCGATAACTCTGAACCGGCCGATCCCGAAGAAGTTGGGGTTGTATCAGTGTGGTGATTCTGAGGGTGGCGGACTTGTATGGCCAGCCCATATCTCCTTGAGGGTTTGGTAGGCTCTTGCCATGAACCTCCTTACAGTACTCCGCTCCATTACAAGAAGTTTCCGATGCACCAGGTAATGCGTCACCTTTTTTTCGATATAGTGGTGGAGCGGTAGCAGTATCGCAATTAAAATAATCTTAATACCGATGACCTTGAGGGGCTCACCATGCGTAGCGTGATGAATATACTGGTCTGCCAGCAGAATAATGAATTCAAAGAGAAAGATGAAGGAGAAGAAACTGAGGAAATGGATGACCCCGGAATGAATCCTGAAGCTGCCTACCAGAATCAGGATTACAAACATCCCCAGGATCATCAGCACAATCAGGGAATACTGGATATTGTTCCGCCGTTGGGTGGCCAGTGCCTCTTCCTTTGCAGACATCTCCCTGTTCTGCTCCTCATTTCTGATCTCGAGTGAAAGCATCTCGTCTTTCCTGTTCATGGTGGCGAGACTGTCGGTTATGGATCGGTTTTTTTCGGAGTATAGGAGAGCTGCCTTAAAATTGCCCTGATCTTTCAGCAGCGGAATTAAAGCATTTCCTGCTTTCAGGGCATAGTCGAAATACTCGTCTTCTTCGGCAAGCGTAAATGCTTTGGTGTACTTATCTATGGCTTCCGATGATTTGCCATTTCTGTGCAGATATGCTCCGAACCGGATGTAAAAGTTGGACAACATCACAGAATTGGAAGACCTTTCGAGCAGTTTTTCCGCTTGCTGATAATAATACAAAGCTGAATCATGCCGATTTTCAAGCTCAGAAAAAATCGCCAGAATTCTGAAATGGAGGGATGGATTATTCAGCGCTAGATATTCCATTTCTTCCGGATACTCTTCACCATAAAGCTTCTGCAGTCTTGCAAACTTTTCATTGTTCATCAGGTACATCCGGTACATGGCCAGCACGTGCTGTTTCAGGTAGGCATTACGATGCCTGATACTGAACCGCAGTATTTCAGCAATTTTATCATCGTTCAGCCGATTCAGAAAATCGAAATTGATCTCCTCTAGATACGTCCATGACCACATAAGAGCAATAGAGTCAATAGGTTGGTGTTTTTTCAATAGCTCGATTTCCTTTTTCCGGTATTCGACCGCTTTTTCATAGATTCTGTTCCTGCTGTAAAATATAGAAAGAGAGCTGAAACATTGTCTCAGTAGTTCCTCTTTTTTCAGAGATTGGGCAATGGTAAGTGCATTCAGCAGAAATCGGAAGCCCTCCAGTGGCTGATTCTGTTCCTGAAGGAGTTGGCCTATTCTCAGGTAGCTTCGTGCTTTCAGTTCCAGGTCCCCTGCTTTTTCAGCGTTCGAAAGAGACTTATAGCAAGAGGTCATTGCTTTGTCAAATTCAAATTGATACTGGTAAACAAAGCTCAGGTGCAACCATGTCTGCCACTCCATTTTTAAATCCCGGATCTGCAGTACAAGTGACTCTGCCCTTTTTGCATAATCTCCGGTATTGGTCCCAGCATAATCCAGCTCGTTCATTGCGAAATAGGCATTGATGCAGAACAGGATCTGATAGGCGTCGTAGCTGGTTTCTGCCTTCCGGATGGCTACCTCCATCAGGCTGTCGGCTTTGTACAGATTGCCAAGCTGGTAATAGAAAAACCGGGCATCCCTGATCAACGACTGAATATCAGCCGGAATCACCTGGCCTTCTTTTTTCACATCCTTCTTCGTGGTGGATGCAATGAGGGTGGTCCCGTCTGCAAACAATAGGGTTGCAAACAGGATTATGACCATAAAAAGGCCCTGGTTTGTGAAGGGGTATGGTTTCGTTGTCACATAATCCATTTAAAAAACATCCTGCCGGCAAATCTGACTGAACTATCTTTACCGGCAGTTGTACAGCACTGAAACGTTTTCCTATGAAAAAGGTTTGGTTTTCCGGATTCATGATGGTTTGTTTCTTTCAGGCTTTCGCGGCTGGTCCGTGGGAGCCTCTTTACATAAATGCTGATTACATTGCACATATCAGGATCACGGGGGATCTGATTCCGTCCGGCTTTTCGCATGATCTGGGGACCACATGGTACCAGGTGAACTTTGTGCCCCTGGAGGTCCATAAGAACCGCGATACGACCCGGCTTGCTTCTTTCTGGTTTGTGCACCATGGGTACGAAGCACCGGATCCGGCAACTTTTCCTCCCGGTTCTGAATGGATTGTTTTCTTGTCCCGGACCGGTTTTCATGAGGTTGCTGAAATCAACGGGAAAACCGAACCTGCTGATTTCCTGGAAGCGGCTCTGATGCCGGAAGGAAAGATGCAGTTCACCCAGACGCTAAACAGGGATATCCGTCAGATGCGAAATTCCACCGCTTTCGACATAGCGGTTACCTCAGGAGATTTCACACAGGTTCAGGAGTTGATCTTTAGCCGGGTGCAGGAATCCTCATTCCGCTATGGCAACGACATGCACCAGGCTTTTGCAGATATTTTGGCCTGGCTGAATTCCTTTGCCACGGTTGACATCGCTGCCGGAGACACTTGTGCAACCCATATTTGCATTTACCCGGGATGGTATGACATCGGGATCAGGTTTCTCACCAGTCAGGGTCCCCGCGAGTATATGCTTACGCTCAGCATGGGAAAGGTACTGAGGCTTGGATGCATAGGGCACCTGATGAAACGTTCGGGACAAATCGACAGGGTATTTTTAAAGTCTTTTCAACCCGCTCCCGGAGTTCTGGGTCAGATACACCAAACTTGTATTCAATATTATTTTCAGTGTAAGCAGCGTTGGATCAGGCAGGAGGAGATTGAAATCAGTTTACAGAGTCTTCAGGATACCATCAGCGTGGTACCCGGGCAAATGACGATGCTTACTGTTAAGGTAAAAGTGCTGAATAAAACCGGTGAAGTGAAAACGATCCTTTGGCCGGTGCAGCAGAACAGCGGATTCAGGCAGCTCAGGTTCAGGCTCCATGATGAGGATGGAAATGTGCTGGAGGAGGAGGAGCTGTTCCAGACGGATGCCGGACTGCCCCCTGTGGATGTAACCTGGATCAGGCTTTCTCCCGGCGATTCACTGGTCAGCTACCAGACCATCAATGATTTCTATGCTCCGTTTTCCGACTGGTCGGCCACCCATTTCTTTCCCTGGCTGCGCGAAGCCCGCTACCTGATTTCCATGATCTATGAACCCCGCCAGGATGGGGATTCTTCACTCTTCTGGAATCCACCGGGAGGATCCATTGAAGTTTTTTACACCATGCCTCTTCCGGCAGTTTTCATTATGGATCCGAAAGAGGAGGAGCGGCTTACACTGCGGCTCATTACGAAGGGCGATTATTACGAAAACCAGTATGGTCAGAAAAGCAGTTACGATGGCCTGGCAGAGGTTCTGGGCTCCTCTCCCGGCAGTGCCTTCCGGCCGGGTGATACGCTGGCTTTCAGGTTTCCCTATACCATGTACGAACGTTCGGTCCCTGAATCAAGACCTGCGCTGGATGTGGACCTGATGGAGCCCGGAGACCTGATTCAGGCAGAAATTAACAGTAACTACCCTGTTGATATGGTGAAGGACGGGGCCGCGGTGAAGTTCAGGACGGTGCTTCTGGCAAACCGCCCTGATGCACTGAAAATTATACAATGATCACTGAACACAAAGGATCTCTCCCCTCAACCGGATATCGATCGAAGAAGAGCCGATCATCACCCTGTAGGTTCCCGGCTCTGTCTTCCGGTTCATGTGGATATCAGGGAAAGCAAGATGATCAGGGGTGAGCCGGAAAGTCACCTTAGCGGATGTGCCTGCTTTCAGATGGATTCTTTTAAATCCCTTCAGTTCAATGACAGGTCTTACAACGCTGGCATACAAGTCTTTGACATAAAGCTGCACCACTTCGTCCCCATCTGAATTTCCGGTGTTGGTGACGGTACAGGCAACTTCAACGGATTCATCAGGATGAAACTGCGTTTTGCTGATGCTAAGGTTGCTGTACGAAAATGTGCTGTAGCTGAGGCCATAGCCAAACGGAAAGAGCGGCTTACCGGTAAGGTTCATGTAATCATCACCTCTTCCGGTGGGTTTATGATTGTAGAAGAGGGGGAGCTGCCCTTCGTGATGCGGCCATGTAAAGGGAAGTCTTCCGGCGGGATTGTAAGCACCTGAAAGCACCGAAGCCACTGCACTGCCTCCGGCCTCGCCCGGATACCATGCCTGCACAATGGCGCTGGCATGGCCGATCCACCGCTCCATGGTTACGGCACTCCCTCCGATCAGCACCACCACCACCGGTTTTCCGGTGGAAGCAACTGCCCGGATAAGCTCCTCCTGTCTTCCCGGCAGGGAAAGCAAAGCCCGGTCGCGGAATTCCCCTTCTTCTATCCCCGCCACAATCACCGCCACATCGCATTTACGGGCAAGGGCAACCGCCTCAGCAATTTCCTTTTCTGATGGGTTTTCAACTCCCTGGTCCCAAACCAGTCTGATCCTTGCATTACCGGAGGTTTCATAGTATTCGAGCTTCAGATCATACATCTTGCCCTTTTCCAGCTTTACCGGTACGGTTAGAGTCCGATGGGTTTGCTTGCGCCAGTTGTCGATGATCAGCTTCCCGTCGAGCCAAAGGCGGTAACCGTCGTCGCCGGTGATGCCTATCTGCACGGTTCCTGATGCAGGGGCCCTCAGCTTTGCGGCCCAGCGCACGGAGTACCAGTCGTAGGGTAATTTTTCAGGGTCCGGGGAGAAAAGGGTCCAGCTAAAATCAATCTGTGAATCACTTCTTTGCAGAACGGCTTTCCCCTCCAGATGGGGATTGTTGAAATAGGTTCCGAGCACTCCGGGTTTTGTGGTTCCTGAGTCGTCATAGGATAAACAGGAATCCGGAATAACTTTCAGCAGTACATCTTCTCTGCCACAACCTTTTGCATAAGTAATCTGTACCGGGGCCGGGAATATCTTCTTCATCCCCTGCAGAATGTTTTCCGGAGCATTCCCCGGACCCGAGTACCCCCCCAGTCTGGCCTCCACAGCATCGGCACCGATCAGTGCAATGGACCGGATGTCCTTATCCAGCGGCAGGATGGCGTTGTCGTTTTTCAGCAGCACGATCGACTCCCTTGCAGCTTCTTCTGCCAGGGCCCTGTGCTCAACCGTGCCATTCCAGCGGGCAGCCTCTGCCGGATCCACATAAGGGTTCTCAAAAAGCCCGAGTTCAAATTTGAGGGTAAGCACCCTGCGGACCGCCTGATCGATGGCATCCATCTTTACCATGCCTTTTTTAAATGCCTCGAAAAAGAGCATGTAATGATCCCTGGAGGTCTGGAATATCACATCCAGCCCGCTCTCCAGTGCTTCACGGGTGCTTTCGGGATATGTAGCCGTGATGAAATGCAGTACATTGGAGCCTCCGGTGGCACCGGCATCTGAAATCACAACACCATCAAATCCCCATTCATCCCTCAGAATATCCGTTAGTAACCTGCGGTTGGCGGTGCAGGGCCTGCCGTCAAATGAATTGTAGGACGCCATTACAGAACGGGCACCCGCCTCCTGAAAGGCTGCCCGGTAAGGCACAAAATATACCTCTTCCATGGTACGGTCGGCAAATTCAACCGGATAGCTGTCTCGACCGCCATCCCCCGAATTGGCTATGAAATGTTTGGGTGTTGCCACGATGCCCTGCCTTTCAAAAGCAGAAATAAAGGCAACCCCCATCCTGCTCACCAGATAGGGATCCTCCCCGTAGGTCTCTTCTACCCGCCCCCAGCGCACATCCCTGGCAATATCCAGAACCGGTGAAAGAATCTGTCGTATTCCCCTGCTGCCTGCCTCTTTTGCCACAGAGGCTGCTACTTCTTCCATCAATGAGGTATTCCATGTGGCCGCCAACCCAATGGCCTGGGGAAAAACCGTTGCCCCTTCCCGCACCAGGCCATGCAGGGCTTCGTCAAAGGGAATCACCGGAATACCAAGCCGGGTCTCTTCTGTAAAATAGCGCTGTATCTCATTGATCAGCAATGCGGTTTCCTCTGCATTGCCCGCACCGCTGTAATCCAGCATCTGCTCCTGCCCCCCGTTTCCCCTGGCTTTAACCGATACCTGAAACCCGAAGATACCATGCTTGTACAGCTCCTTCCCGTCCGAAAGATCTCCCGGTATCATGTACAACTGCCAGAATTTTTCCTCCGGGGTCATCCGCGATAACAGGTCATCCACACGCTTCGATACAGGCTGTGATGCATCTTTGTAGACAGGTTGCTTATCACCTGCAGATTTGCAGGACGACAATTGCAGTAAGGCCAACAAGGATAGCCATAAAAAAATATTAATTCTTTGCATTGACATTTATGCTAGTTTTGGATAGCGAAAATATCCAAAATCTCACTTAATCTGACATATCTATGGAATCAAAGTACGGGTTTACCAAAATGAACATCCAGGAGTTTGAGCAATGGATTACCAATCTTAGGGTTGGAAGAACCATCGACCGCATCCAGCAACATCATACCTATAGTCCTTCTTATCAGCATTTTAATAAATCCAACCATTTTGAACGTCAGAAGGCTATGCGGGATTACCACATGAACCACAACGGGTGGAGCGACATTGCCCAGCATTTTACAACATTTCCCGATGGCACCATACTTACCGGCAGATCGCTGGAAGTGATCCCTGCAGGGATCAAAGGGCAGAATGCCACCGGGATTTGCATAGAGCATCTGGGGAATTTCGATACCCGTAAGGATCAGATGACGGCAGCCCACCGCGACGCAATTGTGGCGATGACGGCCATCCTGCTCAGAAAATTCAACCTCCCCGTCACCAACCATTCGGTAATTTACCACCACTGGTACAACCTTACCACCGGTGAGCGCAATGATGGCACACATAACAACAAATCCTGCCCGGGGTCATCCTTTTTTGGCGGCAATAAACCACACCATTGCGACAGTGGTTTTTTGCCTTTGGTGACAAACTGGCTTTCCGGATCGGCTCCCGGAACGGGAGGGGTTATCGCTGTGCTCAGATATGCAGTGGTTACCGCTGATAATCTGAACGTAAGAACAGGACCTGCAACGGATTTCCCCAAAGCTGACCGGCGTGAATCTCTGGTAAGGGGCGCAGTGATCAGGGTGTATGCAGAGCAGGATGCATGGCTGAAAATCTCCGGCTCCGCCGACCACTGGGTATCAGGAAGATACACAATCCCTGTGCGAAAAGGGCGGGTTACCTCTGCCAGCCTCAATGTCCGTTCCGGACCGGGTACCTCTTTCCCGATTGTGGGAGCACTCTCTCTCAACGACGAGGCGTATGTTTCAGAAGAGGTGAGTGGCTGGCTTAAGGCCGGAATTACCGACAGATGGGTATCCGGGAGGTATATTGATTTCGGCTAGAAACCCTATATTTGCCGCCAATTATAAATAGCGGCAACCATGATCAACGAACAACTGATGAACCCCCGCAGCATTGTGGTGGTGGGGGCTTCCAATGACACCTCCAAACCGGGGGGTAAAATTCTGAAGAATATTATCGATGGAGGTTACCAGGGGCATTTGTATGTAAACAACCCCAAAGAGGATGTGGTGCAGGGAATCCGGAGTTACAGGAATCTGCAGGATCTTCCTGAAACCGATCTGGCAGTGATTGCCATCGCAGCAAAGCATACTGTGCAAACAGTTGATTTTCTGACAAAAAACAAGAATACCAGGGCATTCATCATCATATCCGCCGGTTTCAGTGAAGAGAGTGCCGACGGAAAAATCATCGAACAGCAGATTGTTCAGCTGATCAACGATGTGAACGGTTCCCTGATAGGTCCGAACTGTACAGGTATCATTACAGACCATCATAAATCGGTTTTCACCCTTCCAATTCCGGAATTCCATTCCGGGGGATGTGATTTCATCTCCAGTTCGGGGGCAACCGCAGTCTTTATTATGGAATCGGGCCTTCAGAAAGGGCTCACCTTTGCGAATGTGTTTTCGGTGGGCAATTCAGCCCAGATGGGGGTTGAAGATGTGCTGAAACACCTGGATGAAACCTATGAACCGGGGATCAGTGCACCGGTAAAGCTCCTGTATATGGAGAATGTGCGCAAACCCCGGATGCTGCTGAAACATGCATCGAGCCTGATCCGGAAGGGTTGCAGGATGGCTGCCATCAAGGCTGGTACCTCTGATGCAGGTCAACGGGCTGCATCCTCCCATACAGGTGCGCTGGCCAATCCGGATGTACCGGTGGAGGCACTGTTCCGGAAAGCCGGCATCATCCGCTGTTCCGGGCGGGATGAGCTTACCACCGTGGCAGCTGTACTCTGTCATCCTGTGATGAAAGGGAAGCGGGTTGCAGTGATAACCCATGCCGGAGGCCCGGCTGTGATGCTGACCGATACCCTTGCCAACGGGGGACTGGAGGTGCCTCATATCCATGGAGAAGCGGCAAATGAGCTGCTTACAAAATTGTTCCCGGGCTCATCCGTGGCCAATCCGATCGATTTTCTGGCCACCGGAACTGCTGAACAACTGGGTACCATTATCGATTATGCCGACCAGAAATTCGATGGGATTGATGCGATGGTGGTCATTTTTGGCACCCCGGGTTTGTTCCCTGTTTTTGATGCCTATAAAGTGCTTCGTGAGAAGATGCGTACAGCGGCTAAACCCATTTTTGCAGTGCTACCGTCTGTACTGGTAGCATCCGAAGAGGTTAAGGCATTTGTAAAGGATGGGGGCATCAACTTCCCCGACGAAGGTTTGCTGGGCAGTGCCCTTTGCAAGGTAGCGGAAACACCTGCCCCTGTGCGTGAAAAGGTGTGTACAGCCTCAGCCGACATTGGAATGATCCGCAGTATCATCGACTCTTCAGAGGAAGGATATCTGGAACCTGCTGCCGTGCAGGGGTTGCTGGATGCAGCCGGTATCGACCGTGCAGGTGAAGCGGTGGTTACCACCAGGGAAGCAGCTGTTGAGGCTGCCCGTAAACTTGGATTTCCGGTGGTAATGAAAGTGGTTGGCCCGGTGCATAAGTCGGATGTGGGAGGTGTGGTGCTCAATATAAAAGATGAGGAAACGGTGGCCCGCGAGTTCGACAGAATGATCCGGATCAGTGATACGTGGGCCATCCTGCTGCAACCCATGCTCAAAGGGGTTGAACTGTTTGCCGGTGCCACTGCCGAAGGGGATTTCGGACATATGATCATGGTTGGAATGGGTGGCATCTTTATCGAGGTTCTGAAGGATGTGAAAGCCGGCCTGGTACCGCTGGATAAAAACGAAATCCTGCAGATGATTAAAGGGTTGAAAAGCTATCCGCTCATCGAGGGTGTACGTGGTCAGGAAGGGGTGAACCTGGAGGCTTTCGCGGAGACAGTGCACCGATTATCAGCACTTCTGACCCATGCGCCTGAAATTCAGGAGATGGACCTGAATCCACTGCTGGGTACCCAACGCGCTGTGAAGGCTGTGGATGCGCGGATCAGGATCAAAAAATAAATTTTTTTTTAAAAATTAACAACTCGTTAACAGAATCATTTAATTATTCCTTAAATTTGCAACCTGAAGCCCTACTTGCCGTATAAACAGCAATATCAAAATGGTTGGAAATTTGCCTCGGCAGTAATTAACAGGTTGATTTTGAGGAGTATTAGAATACATATTGGATTGCTGTTATTGTTTGCACTCTGCAATCAAACGGATCTTTCGGGGCAGATTTTTAATAATAGCTATCATAAATGGTCCGCTTCAAGGTACTACCGGGGGTTGTACATCGGCGCCGGAACCGGCCTGATTAACATGGATGGTGATTACGGCAGCAGGCAGATCGGGTTGCCCACACTCGGGTATTCACTACTGATGGAGGGAAAATTTTCGACCAGGTGGATATTCAGGGGCACCATGGCCAAAGCTACACTTGCTGAGAGATTATCCGGACGCTTCTCCTATATGGATTTCAGGTCTGACATCCGTTCATTCGATCTTTCCTGTTCTTACGTATTTTCTCCGCTTACTTCCTGTACCCATCGCATTCAGATGCGTCCATACGTAAATATGGGGGTAGGGCTCCTCAATTTTGAATCCTATGCTGACCTGCAGGATCCTTTTGGTAATCCTTACCACTTCTGGTCGGATGGAACGATCCGGTCCAGTACAGAAGATGGCAATGATGCCGATAAAGTGCCCATCGTAGTCAGGGATGGTATCTTTGAAACCCCTATTGACAGCCTCGATCTGGTTCCGTCGGTGGTCGGTATAATGCCTTTCGAAGCAGGGATCCGCTTTATGTTCTCCAGCAATTTGGGAGCTTATATAGCTGCCAGGTATACCATTTCAACCACCGATTATATTGATCATGGCGTAGCGTACCGCGACAAATTTCTGACAGACCGTGCCATCCTCAACCATTTCCCCGACGGCTATTACACCTATACAGTAATGGTGGTGTATAAATTTCATGATGCAGATAAGCGGCCGCGCTACAAGAGGAGTTTGAGAAAGCCCGTGCAGTGCCGGAAGTTCAGGTAAGTATCTGTTTTTTTGGTCTTCAAAAAAAAAGCCGCCTTTCGGCGGTTTTTCTGTGTGGAGCTGCCGGGATTCGAACCCGGGTCCAAACAAGCAGCTGAAGTGCTTTCTACATGCGTATCCTTTTATTGATTGTCGGGGGTTGAATGGGAAAAGGCACCCTCTCAAACCCTTAGTCCCTGATGATCTGCTTTCGCGGGACAGGAGAAGCAGATTGCCCGGAATTGCGCGCACCCCGTGACCGGATTGGAACCAGGCCTGAACCGTCCGCGGAGTGTCTCGTCCCAACCCGCCGGGTCAGGATTAAGCTTCATCTACTCGATTCGATTAAGCAGCAAGAGCGTAGTTATATTCGCCGTTTATGTGTCGATAGCAGTTGTTAACGGGCCACGCCATCACCGCCCGGCATGCTTACAGTTCCGCTTACGTGCTGTCAAAACCAGTCAGCCCCGGAAATCTGTCCGCTTGTCAGCGGATTCGCTCTGCAAAGATAGGTAATTTCAGTAACAGATATAATCATTTTCTGAAATTGCCCGGCAATTGCCGGGGAGATGCCCTGAATTTCTGAACCTGAACGGACGGGCCTCAATTATCTTTTCAACTTTCTTTGAACTCCCATTGCGTTAACAACAATCATTGCATCAAGCACCATTTCAGGAGTTATCTTCATCATTTCGTGATGGACGCACTCTTCCGGAGCGCAGGCTTTTATGGCTGCAATTCTCAACATTTCCATGGAGGGGTTAAGGAGCCCGATATCTTCAAAGGTTGTGGGTAGCCCGATGGACTCACAAAAAGAATATACGGTTTCGATCTCATCAGGTGGGGCGCTGTTCATATGCAATCCTGTCAGGATCGCAATCACAATCAATATGTAATTGATTATCAGTGGGAACAATCCGGATAATGTCCGAATTGTTCCCACTTTTGTTACCACATCGTTGCTTTTTTGGTTTTCGATTAGCTCCTCTTTCAATGCATCCTCTCTTCAGTTGTACCAACCCGGGTATCTGCCCAGCAGTTTCTGATGAGTGCATACCATATTAGTATGCAGGTCAAAGATCAGGTTTGCTTCAATGCAGAAGAAAAACCAACCAAGGCCGGGTCGGGTCGCGAAACCGGATCGGGGGAACCTGATGGGGTGGCTACAGTGGAGTAGTAACCCCCCATGCATAACCGAGAGATAGAAAATTTGAAGGATGGCTGGTTGTTTTTCCACCAATACCTCAGCGGTAGCTGAAACCGTCCCTTGATGTTGTGGAAGCAGTTACTTCCGGACACAAGATATGAATTGGTCGCTCTCGGGATTCGCTGCGCTCCGCTTCGCTTCGTGTTCGATATTCTTTCCGGTTTCTGAGCCACCAGGCATTACAAAGGTACGTTCGTTGTTAATAAGTTTGATCTCTAAAATTTTCAGAGAAACTATAACTCAATTCATTTCTAGAAGAATTTCTGTAACTTTAAGATTCTCTGGGATTTGATCAAACTCAATCCTCCTTTCCTTTAATTCAACTTCGTTTTGAATATCAAAGAAATATAAAATATTGCTTGAATGTTTTCCATAAAGTGCAAAATAACCATCAGGCATTGAGGGAATCGTCTTTCTAAATCCTTTTTTAATTGTTCTAAATTGATCTCCTATCCTTATTGAGTCTGGAGTGATGATTTTATCCGAAAGTATAGTGACTCTTTGTATCTTTTTGGTATCCATCCATGAGGTTTCTAATAACAATATTGGTTCTGAATTCATGTGCACAAATACGCCTGTCCAGGTTGATTCATCCTCAGATTCAAATACTGTATCATGTAAAGATACTCCAGATGGAAAGCTTATTTGACTTAATTCTGAAATCTTCTTACCTAAAAGCCATTTGGAAAAACCGAAATCAACTGTTTTGTTATCAAAATTTTCAGAATCCAAACGAGGTTCTTTAATCCCCACAGTGTCACTTGTTAGGTTTGGTTGATCAGGTTTAATATCTTCAGAAATAGTATCAACCTGTTTCACACAGCCAATTAGAAATATAGGGCAAGATATTACTAGCAACATTTTCCTCATTTTACCTTAGTCTTAATTATTCTTGAATTTCCATTTGTGATGCAGGATAAGCTGGGTCTACCCCCGTAGCATCAGGCTTTGCAATTGTTGGGCTGACAAAACCTTTTCTAATATCAGAATCCATTTGTTGTTTTTGCTTCTTATATTCAGCTAATTTTAGATAATCTCCACCAAATCGATTAAAAAACTCTTCATTTGTGACTGATCCATAATTTCTATTCTCCGGGTTGATGCGATTGCCATTACTATCTTTTGCATCAATATGCAAATGAGCGTCTTTGGTTCCGGTACTTCCTGTTGTTCCTAATGGCTGGCCTTCCAATACATTGCTGCCAACTGCCAACCCGTCTATAGTGCCCTCAATATGTCGAAAGGTAACTTGATCACCATTGGCATATTCAACGGTAATATAGTTCCCGCCTGCTGTTGAGTTGCCAATTGCAGTAACTTTTCCATCTCCTAATGAATAAAAAGTAGTACCGGTTTTTGCCCGGTAATCAATGCCGCAATGTGGATTTGATGACTTTGGAGGTCTGTTGGTGTCCAAATAGGTGGATGTACGTACAACAGTGTTTTTCAAACTCCAACCTCCATCCTTTGTGTCTCGTTTATTTACAGCGGTAGTCCCAGCAAGAGGCCATTCAATGTTTCCCTTATGATCAATGTGGTTCAATGGATTATTTAATCCATACCTATATGGAGTCCACCCTGGAAACTTCCCTGCCATCGGATCCACAGATAGCCAAACACTTACATTCGGATCATAGTACCGCGCACCGAAGTAGGAGTAGCCGGTTTCCAGGTCACGCTCTTTTGCAGAGAAGGTATAGGGGGTGTAGTAATCCGTTGTTACCCTTTGCTCTATGTAGTTTTCGCCGAAGGGCAGGTATTGGAGGTGCTGGGTTGGTGTACCGGAGGCATCGGTTAAAAAGGAAGATGAACCCAGATGATCGCTGTGGTAGATATACCAGTTGTTTTCCGCATTATTCTGGCTGGCGGATGCCTGGACGGATTCCAGTTGCGGCTCGTAGGTGATGTATTCGGTCATCAGATCAAGGCAATCTGTGAAGCTTCGTTCAAGCATTTCCCACAGCCGGGTTGAAAGCTCTGAATATTCGTCGGTGATGGGTGAAACTGTGTCGGTTATGGGATCTTGCAAGCCGTACATCGTGCCGCCACCAATGCGGGAGCTTACTCTTTCTGCTCCGGCATAGTAGTGCTTGCTGTAGCCCTGTTGGTTGTACACCACATACGGACTCACATACAGCGTTTTATTGCTGAGGTTAGCCACATCAATAGTGCCTACACCGCTGATTTTCATCTGGGTAACCTCGCCGGTGAGTTTCCAAACGCGTTCGCCGGCTGCATCGTACACATACGCGCTCAGGTAGTTATTGTCTTTTACCGCCATTAACCTGTTTTCTTCGTCCCAGCACAAATAGCGGTTGAGGCTTTTGATGTTGTCGGTATGTGTACTGAGATTGCCGTTCAGATCCCAGGTAAATGCCTGGTCTATATCGGTGCCATTGATATACTCTATGGCGTGTGGCTTTCCGGGGGTGTAGCTGTAGTTGCCCTGATACGCCACCTGTGAAACCGTATTGTCAGCTGAAAGTATATCGGCCGTTACGTTTTTGGTGGCAATATTGCCCGTGGCGGTGTAGCTCATTTCAAGGGTAAACGGAAAACTGGTGCTGTCCTTGTCTGTAAAGGTACCGTTTGCATTGGTTAGGCGATACATATCATCGTAGGAATACTCATTTTTATACACGCCACCCAGGCCGTTTACGGCTGCTGCGATGTTTTCGATGCCCAGGATGTTGTTCTCCTTGTCGTAGCTGTAGTGCAGATCCATGAACTGCTTGGTTCCACTGGTGGTTTTCAGTTGCGAGAGGCGCTGGCGGTAGCCATCGTAGGTGTAATCGGTGAAGGTGCCGTTGCCATACTCGATGCGGCTGCGGCTCCCCATGGCATCGTACCCGATAAAATCTATGATGGGCACAGTTTGCTGATCCTTAACGCCATACATGCTCTGCAGCTGCCCTGCGGCATCGTAATCGTAATGCACCACCTCGCTGTCGGGGTAGGTGATGTTGAGTACGCGGTTCCAGCTATCGTAGGCCCCTCTCATCTCAAAGGTGTAGGTTTCGGAGTTCAAACGCGTTTTCTATACTTATTCACCTATAAGTTTCTTGATATGTTATTTTTCTAATCATTTCTCCATTTAACCAATACCATACTTTAGCTTTTAAAAGGTTGTTATCGTAATAGTACTTCCAAATACCTATCTCGTTTCCTTTAAAAAAATATCCTTTAACGCTTAAATGGCCACTCTTAAAATATTCGCGATATTTTCCGTGCTTATTTCCATCTTTTAACTGATAAGTACAATGAATTTCACCCGTAACATAGTATTCATGAGTTCTCTGTCCTATTGAATAGGAGCTTAATAGTAACAGACAAGATACTAAATAGGTCTTGAGCAGAATATTATTATTTTTCATTATTATTCAATATTTTAGTGTTTTCGATGAATTCATCAGCTTTTGCATTCTTTGATTTTCGATATTGTCGAAAAAATTCTTGTTCAAACTCCGTAGGCTGTTTTTCGGAATTCGGATCATTAGGTGCTAATTTGATATTATCAGGTTCCAAATGACCAGTTTCATGAGTTGCAGCAGCTCCTATGCCTTCTTCTAAAGACATCAACTGTTTGTTAAAAATATCGCCAATACCACCCCACCGAGCTTCAGGATCCTTAATAACTTCACTAAATATTTTTATGGTATTTTTTCTATAGAATTTTTGACCTTCTTTCTTGATTTTAAAAAGGCCCGGTTTGTTCATTCCATAAGGATCAAACCCAGGTGTTCCTTTACAAAGTTTTAGTTTAATTCTTGTCGGAATTTCTTGCAATCTCCTAATCCTTTCTTTACCAATATCGGTAGTTGCCATTGCATTAATGATTGGTGCAGATTTCTTCATGAATCGTTTCGATACTTCGCCCCCACTTGCGAGTTTGTAGGTCACATTTCCATCATCGTCATAGCTCACGATTACTGGTTCTCTTTTCACAGGATCCCAGATCAGCCGTCCATCTGGATCGATATATTTTAACGAGTTACCAGCACAATACATAAAAGCACTCATACTGGGATACTTATCCGCTAGCGGATCCACACTCAACCAAACACTTACATTCGGATCGTAGTAGCGGGCGCCAAAGTAGCTGTAGCCGGTTTCGGGGTCGCGTTCTTTGGCCGAGAAGGTGTAGGGGGTGTAGTAGTCTGTGGTGGCTCTCTGCTCTATGTAGTTTTCGCCGAAAGGCAAATACTGCAAATGTTGCGTTGGGTCTCCGGAGGCATCGGTGAGGAAGCTGCTGCTGCCCAGATGATCTGAATGATAGATGTACCAGTTGTCCTCCGCGTAGTTCTGGCTGGCGGATGCCTGGACCGATTCCAGGTGTGGCTCGTAAGTGATGTACTCGGTCATCAGATCAAGACACTCCGAAAAGCTTCGCTCAAGCATTTCCCATAGCCGGGTTGAAAGCTCTGAATATTCGTCGGTGATAGGAGTAACCGTATCGGTGATGGGATCTTGTAAACCGTACATCGTTCCGCCACCAATACGGGAACTCACCCTTTCTGCACCTGCGTAATAATGCTTTGAATAGCCTTGTTCGTTGTACACCACGTAAGGGCTCACATACAGCGTTTTGTTATCGAGGCTGGCCACATCAATGGTGCCTACCCCGCTGATTTTCATTTGCGTAACTTCGCCGGTGAGTTTCCAGACGCGTTCGCCGGCGGCATCGTACACATACGCGCTCAGGTAGTTATTGTCCTTTACCGCCATCAGCCGGTTTTCTTCGTCCCAACACAGATAGCGGTTGAGGCTATTGAGGTTGTCGGTATGTACTTTCATGTTTCCGTTCAGATCCCACTGAAAGCTCATGTCGATACCGGTGCCGGAAATGGTGC
>Ga0116154_10000470_pt1 | contig 46733 bp, 47 predicted proteins | sample AD_UKC030_MetaG_FD_89898 | JGI IMG/M metagenome (GOLD analysis project Ga0116154, IMG submission 89898) | Active sludge microbial communities of municipal wastewater-treating anaerobic digesters from USA - AD_UKC030_MetaG | ecosystem: Engineered > Bioreactor > Anaerobic > Digestate | place: USA... | reverse complement strand
GCCGGTGCCGTTGTCGCCGAACAGGGGTTTCGGCATGAAGGTGACGGTTTTGCCGTGTTCCCGGGCGACATTTTTAAGGATGTACTTGTAGAGCACCAGCTGGTCGGCGGCGGAGGTGAGCGTACGAACGCCCACGCCGATCTCGCCCTGTCCACCGGTGGCCACCTCGTGGTGGTGCAGGTCGATGTCCAATCCGGCCTCGATCATCCGCAGGATGGCTTCGGAACGGAAATCCTGCAGAGTGTCCATGGGCGGCGTGGGGAAATAGCCCTCCTTGTTGCGGATCTTGTAGGCCAGGTTGGGCTGCCCCGCGTTGTCCTTGCCGGTGTTCCAGATGCCTTCGACGGAATCCAGCTCGTAGAAAGAGCCGTGCTGGCCCAGGTCGAAACGCGCGCTGTCGAACACGAAAAACTCCGCCTCGGGGCCCCACCAGCTCTCGGTGGCGATGCCGGATTTGAGCAGGTACTCTTCGGCCCTCCGCGCGATGCTGCGGGGATCCTTGAGATAGCCTTTGCCGCTGACGGGGTCCTTCACGGTGCAGAGGAAAGACAGGGTGGGTATCTTGAGGGCCGGGTCGATGAAGGCCGTGGCCGGATCCGGCAGGAGGAGCATGTCGGATTCGTTGATGGACTGGAACCCGCGGATGCTGGAACCGTCGAACCCGATGCCTTCGGCGAAGACGCTTTCTTTCAGTTTGTCCGCCGCGTAGGAGATGTGTTGCATCGTCCCGAGCAGGTCGGTGAACTTGTAGTCCACGATCTTCACGCCGGATTTTCGGGCCCAGGCGACGGCCTCGGCCGCGTTTTGGGGGTGCTGCCCCTTCGATTTCGATGCGTCCTTGATGCTGGCCTTCGTTTTGTTTGCGTCCATGGTGGTCTCCTTCTGGATTGAGGATAGCCCTCAGAGTTATTCCGTCCGGTCGCGTTTCGAGATGGCCGGCCGGCGACAGAATCCAAAAACACGCCTTGCGGCTGTCGAGACCCCCTCGTCCCCCCTGGGCTTCATGTCCCGGCAAAAAAAAATCCTCCCCAGTCACTGAGGAGGACGTCTTTGTCCTTGACGAATGAAGCTTATGAAAGCTGCTGTCGCACAACGCTGTGCTACAACTACTTTACTACGGAATCGGAGGGTTTGTCAAGCTCCCCGCTGTTTTCGAAAAAGCTGGAACAGGCACTGTCGCCGCCGGCCGGAGAAAACGAGGAGGCCCAGGCCCAGCGCGATGTATCCGTAGGCGTAGACGTAGCGGACCGCTGTGCTGGGGAAGAGGAGCTGCGTGGAGAACAGCACCGCCAACAGGGCGGCTTCCCACCAGCCGAAGGTGAAATCAATGATCAGCACCAGGGCGAAGAAGGACTGCGCCGAGGTGAGGAACATCTCCTCCGTCTGGCGTTCATCCATATGCATGGGGCCCATGTGTCCGGCCGAAAGCGCGAAGACCATCGGCAGCATGCCCACCAGGAGCGTCCACTGGTTCACCTTGGAGGAGATCAGCGTGCCCATGCCGGCCCCGGCCAGTCCGCGCAGGGCGAAGATGACCGCCACGATGAATTCGGGGGATTCCGACGCCAATGGCGCCAGCCACTGCACGAGGATGAACTCCTCGATGCCGAGGGTGCGGCCGGCCTTCAACAGTCCTTCCGCGAAGGGTTCCGCGGCGAAAAAGATGGTGGATCCCGCCAGGAGGAAGAAGAGAGCGGTCCAGAAGCGCCGCACCGCCGGACGATACCGCGCGATGATTTCTGTCGGTCCCTCCAGTTCCGGCTCGTGGACTTCGGCGTGGATGGCGCCCCAGAGGTAGAAAATGAAGATTGCCACCAGGATGATGAAATCCACCAGCGACAGGGAGCGTTTCATGGGGATGACGAAACAGTAGACGGTCGCCAGAAGAAGGGCGCGGAACTCGATCTTGTGGCCGGGTTCCAGCGTGATGGAATCTTTGCGGGAGCCCCACCAGAAGGCCAAAAGCACCACCGGCCAGCCCAGGCCGATGAGAAGCCGGTTCGAGCCCGTCATGTTGGCCGTGGCGTAGGCGGTGTATTGGGGGTCTTTGCCGGCCATCCAGGCGAAATACATGTCCACGGCGTATTCGGGAAGGACCGCGATCAGGGCCAGAAGCAGGAGGGCCAGGGTCTGGGGAAGGTCCAGCTGGAGGAGTTCCGCTCCCCAGGAGAGCACGTAGGCGGCGCCGAAGATGGCGATGCCGGGGAGGAAGGCGCCGAGAAGGACGTTGTGAAACTCCGCGCCGGAGGCCCGGAGGAAGAGCCATTGGCCGCAGACGAGCGCCATGGCCGAGATGAACAGCCAGGTCTTCGTCGTGCTTTTATCTTCGGAAATCTTTTCGGACTGGTTCATGAAGGCTCCTCCGTGCGTCGGCTAGAAATGAAAAAGGACCACGTAATAGATCGCCATGATCGAAAAGCCGAGCGGCAGTCCGATGACCGCCCACTCCCGGCTGCCGATCTTCAGCTTGCTGGCGGAGATGATGTTGGGGATGTTGCCGGGGATCAGCATGCCGCCGGCGATGAGCAGGCCCATCAGGACCGCGCGGATCTGCGGGAGGGCCATCTTCGGGCTGATCTCCGCGGCGGTCAGCGTGGCGTTGTCCAGGACGGCGGAGACCGTGTTGATCCAGTAGAGCAGGCCGCTCGGGAGGGAGATCACATACGCGTCGATGACCGGCTGGAACCCGGCGCCGAGCAGGACCAGCGCCATGACGAAAAGATAGATCTTTCCCGCCCGGACGAAGACGTCCCGGAGGGATTCCGGCGCGTCCTGTTCCAGGTGGCTCTTCGGCGTCTCCTTGCCGGGATGGAACGTCATGGAGAACAACCCCAACGCCACGACCCCCGCCAGGACGCACCAGCCGAGTTCTCTCAGAAGGAACCAGAACCCGGCGTGGAACGGTTCCCCCTGGAGCTTGGCCACCGCGATGGTGGCCAGGGGTTCGCCCACCGGGGTGAGCACCGCCCCCAGTCCGATGGAAAAACAGGTGACGACCACAAGTTTCACTTCCGTCTTGCGGTTGAAATGCAGGGCCGTGGCGACCTCGCTCAAGACCAGTGCCGCGATGATGGCGGTGATCACGCTGGAGAGCAGCCCCAGGAACACCACCAGGAAAAAGAAGAACAGACGCGTGCCGAGAAGACGTTCCAGCGCCGTGACGTAGCCTCGGATATGGGTGCGGAGCGCGCGGAAGATCAGTCCGGCGATGAGCACCGCTTCCACGATGGGGTGTTTGAGGCGGATGGGGTCCAGCAGGGCGTCGCGGACGAGATGGCCGCTCCAAAGTCCCGAAATGCTGACCGCGACGACCCCCATCACGAAGAGGAATATCTCCAGTTCGTGTTCGATCTTCTTGAAGACGAACGGAAGGAGCAATACCGCCAGCAGCACGGCGGAAAGTCCGGCGGTGATGAGGGGGGAAAGAGGGGCGGCCGCGAGGGTTTCCATGTCAGAGGCGGAAATTATAGTCCATTGGCGCGGAGAAATCCATGCTTATCCCGGAAGGCGCTGCGGCAGGCGCACGCGGATGGGAAGGATGACCACCTCGAGGCCGCTGAAGAGGAGTTTGCGCTGCAGGGCGAAAGCCGTCTGGTTGTGGAGGAAGCGGGTGAGGAACGTCTCCCCCTCGAAGGCGAGCTGGCCCGTGAAATAGACTTTTTTGTGCCAATCGGACGACACTTGTTGACAGAGCTGTTCCAGTCCTTCAATGACGTCCGTCTCAAAGGCCATGTGCGACTCCGCGTAGAGCCCCATGCGGTTGGCCAGGCGGACGTATTTGTCGAGGTCGATTTGAACGGCGGCCTTGAATTTCTCGATTTCCTCCGTGTCCTTGAATCGGTCGCTGTCGATCACGCCGACGCTCAGAAAGACGAAATTCTTGAAATGCCCCGGGAAGAACCGGTGGATGGCGAGGAACGAATGGATGCCCATGCCGTTGTAGCCGTTCACCATCAGGATCGCCGACGGTTTTTGGGGGAGTTTTTCCGGGGATTCCGCGGCTTCCGGCAGGGGGAGTTGCGTCAAAATTTCGTCCAGGTGGCGCAGGGTCTTGTAGGTGTCCGAGTAATGCTGTTTCACCCAGAGGCAGAAGAGGACGAGGGTGCCCGTCACCGCGATGGTGACCCAGCCGCCTTCCTTGAATTTGAGCACGGAGGTGATGAGAAGGATCCCGACGGTGAGGAGGAGCGCCAGGAGGGGGATGGGGAGTTTTCGGAACCGTTGGGGAGGGCGGGTCTTGACCCAGTGGCGGACCATGCCCCATTGGGAGAGGGCGAACGTGAGGAACACGTTGATGCTGTACATGACCACGAGGATTTTCACCGAAGCATTGGTGTAGAGGAGCACCAGGAGCGCCGCCAGCCCGATGGCCAAAACCCCGTCCTTGATCACCAGTCGGTCGCTCAGGTTCGTGAAGCGGCGCGGCAGCCAGTTGTCCACGGCCATGTTGGACATGACGCGCGGGCCGCCCAAAAAGCCCGTCTGCGCCGCCACCAGGAGCAGCGCTCCTTCGGAGAGCAGCGTGATGAAAACGATGATATTCCCCAGGGGCCATGGGGCGGTCAGGGTGTAGAAGAGGGTGGCGTTCAGTGTGCGGCCCGGGATGTGATGGACGTTGTTGAGGATGTAGGCGACCAGCAGGCCGCCGGCCGTGAAAGCGAGGGAAATCGCCATGTACATCATGGTTTTCTTCCCGGTCTTGACGCGCGGTTCACGGAGGATTGCCAAGCCGTTGCTGACCGCTTCGATGCCCGTGTACGTTCCGCCGCCGAGGCTGAAGGCGCGGAGGAGGATGAACAGCATGGCGAACGAACCGAGCTCGGCCACGCCCAGCCGCGTTTCCTGGACGGTGTCTCCCATCAGGGCGGGAAGTTCGGCTCCGTGGGAAAAAATGCCGTAGAAGATCATCAGGAGGTGCGTGATGAGGAAAACGATGAAGATCGGCGTTAAAATGAGGACCGATTCTTTGACCCCCCGCAGGTTGAGGATGATCAACAGGAGGAGACACAGGAGCGTCGCCAGGAACTTCCACCGCAGGAGGTCGTGGGGGAGGAAACTGAAGATGGCGTCCATGCTGGAGGCGATGGAGACGGCCACGGTGAGCACATAGTCCACCAGAAGCGCGCAGCCGGAGACGAGTCCCGTCTTGGGGCCGATCAGCCGGGACGCCACCAGATAACCGCCGCCGCCCGCCGGGAACAGTTCGATGATCTGCGAATAGCTGGCGGACAGAATGAAGACCGTCACCGCCGTCATCAGCGCCAACGGCAGGGCCAGGTGGGTGAAATGACCGAGGGACAGGAAAGCCTCTTCCGGGCCGTAACACGACGAACTCAGCCCGTCGGCCCCCAGACCCACCCACGCGAAGAAGGCGATGAGGGAGACTTTGTGGAAGACCTTCGGGTCCAGAGGACTCTTCGGTTTACCAAAAAGAAGCTCTTTGATTTTTTCGAGCATAGAAAAAAAAGACCCCCTCTCAACGAAGGAGTCACATGGGTAGGAATGTATTATAAAGCCGACTCCCTGTCAAGCTCGACGGAGGCGGGGGTGTGGCGGGGGAACGCGATAACTTCTAAAATGAGCCATTATGGCACGGGGGACCTTCAACGACTTGATAAAAATCATGGCCCGTCTGCGCGGACCCGGCGGATGCCCCTGGGACCGGCGGCAGACGCACCGCTCTCTCCTGCGCTATTTGCGGGAGGAGGCGGGGGAGGTGGCCCGGGCCGTGCGCCGGAAGGACGACGCCAACCTCTGCGAGGAGTTGGGGGACGTTCTGCTCCAGGTGGTGTTCCATGCCCAGATGGCGAGCGAACGGCGAAAATTCGACATTCGTGACGTGGTGGCCGGCCTCTGCCGGAAACTGGTCCGACGGCACCCGCATGTCTTCGGACGAAAGAGGCTGAAAACGGCGGCGGAGGTCGTGGTGTTGTGGCGCGAACTGAAACGCCGGGAGAAGGCGCGTCGAACGCGGAGGGGGCGCCGGGGATGAGCCGGATCAAAGCCGTTTTTTTCGACGCCGGCGGCACACTGTTCCGTCCCCACCCGTCCGTCGGCCACGTCTACGCCGGCTTGGCGCGGAAATACGGATGTGACGCCTCGGCCGAATGGGTGGATCGGCGTTTCCGGGCCCAATGGCGCCGCCGCAACGGTTTGGAATTCCTCAAAAATACCGACGAGGGGGAGGAAAAGGCCTGGTGGTCCCGCCTGGTTCGGGCCGTTTTCGGCCGCCGTATGTCGGAGGAAACGTTTCGCCCCTACTTTGAAGAGCTCTACGATCTCTTCGCTCAGCCGAAGACCTGGCGTCTTTTCCCGGACGCCCTGCCGACTTTGAAAAAATTGAAAAAGAGGGGCGTGCCGGTGGGGATCGTGTCCAATTGGGACTCGCGCCTTTTTGAATTGTGCCGGGGGCTCGGCGTCGCGCCGTGGGTGGACTTCATCCTCGCCTCCGCCGTGGTGGGATCCGTCAAGCCGCATCCGGGGATATTCCAAAAAGCCCTGAAACTGGCCGGGGTGCGCCCTTCGGAGGCCATCCACGTGGGGGACAGTTTCCGGGAGGATTATTGTGGGGCGACGCGGGCGGGGTTGAAGGCTGTTTGGCTTTGTCGCGCCGGCGGGGGGAGCCGGCGGGCTGCGTGCATCGGTTCTTTGGCGGACGTAGGTGAAATGATGTCGTGAGGGCCGGGTCAGCCCTTTGAGAAATAGTTCCGGAAAGCCGCTGTGATTTTTTCTATCAGCATCTCGGGCGCGATGTCCACGAGCTCCGTCCGCACGTCGCCCTCATAGAGGAAGCCCCACCGCGTCGCCCGCAACGCCCCTCCCGCCACTTTTTTCCCCCGCCACATCAGATCGTCCGTCACCGGTTCGGAAAAACAGAGTCCCGGTCCGGCCTTCCTTGAAGTCTCCGGCACAAAAAACGAGGTTTCTGTCCCGCATTCGCGCAAGGCGGTTTTCAGGATTTGGTGAACCGTGCGATAGAGGGACCGGGAGGAAGCAGGGAAGGCGCGGGATCGGCGCGGCCAGGTCAACGAAAGGCTGAGGTTCTTGTCGTGTAAGACCATGCCGCCGCCGGTGGGCCGCCGCACGACGTGGGCGGCGCCGAACGCCTGGGCGGCCTGCCGCGCCGGCCCTTCCCCTTGTAATTTTCCATACGTCAGGGTGGGGCTGCTCCACCGGAAGAACCGGAGGGTCGGCCGGGCGTCGGGACGGCGCTGGTTTTCCAGGAGTTCGCGGTCCCGGCGCATGTTCTCTTCGCCGGAGAGGGCGCCGTCGTGGAGGAGACGCCAGTCGTGGGACATGGGGTGGGATTAAGGGATGCGTTTGAAGCGGAGGTCGGGTTCGCGTGCGGCTTTGACCTCGTCCACGCGCCGTATCGGAGTGCGGTGCGGCGCCGACGTCACTTTTTCGGGGGACGTCCGGCTTTCTTCCACGATCGATTCCAGGGTCTTGCAGAAGAGGTCGAGGGTTTCCTTGGTCTCCGTTTCCGTGGGTTCGATCATCAGCGCTTCCGGGACGATCAGCGGGAAATAGATGGTGGGCGCATGGAACCCTTCGTCCAGGAGCCGCTTGGCCACATCGAGGGTGTGCACGCCCGGGCCGAAAGCGCCTTCTCCGGACACCACCACCTCGTGCATGCAGGGTTTCTTCGGCATCTTGGGGAAGAGCGGCGCCAGTTTGACCCGGAGGTAGTTGGCCGCCAGGATCGCGTTCTCGCTGACATGGCGGATGCCTTCTTCTCCCAGAAGACGGAGATAACAATAAGCCCGCAAGACGATGCCGACGTTCCCCATGAACCCGTGGATTTTCCCGATGGATTTAGGGAAGTCCATCCGCCGACGGTAGACGCCGTCCTCCTTCACCACGCGGGGCGTGGGGAGAAATTCGCTGAGGAACGCCTTGACCCCCACCGGGCCGGCCCCCGGTCCGCCGCCGCCGTGGGGCGTGGAGAACGTCTTGTGCAGGTTGATGTGGAGGAGGTCCACGCCGAGGTCCCCCGGCCGCAACAGGCCCACCAGGGCGTTGAGGTTGGCGCCGTCCATGTAGAGCAGCGCGCCGGCGTCGTGCACCATCTTCGCGATCTCCCGGAGGCGGGGTTCGAACAGCCCCAGGGTGTTGGGGATGGTCAACATCACCAGCGCCACGTCCGGCCCGAGTTTGGATTTCAAGACGTCGACGTCCACGTGGCCGTCCGGGGTGGAGGCGATGGTCACGGCGGTGAGACCCGCCACCGCCACGCTGGCCGGGTTGGTGCCGTGGGCGGAGTCGGGAATGAGGACGACGGGGCGGTTCTGGCCGCGGGATTCGTGATAGGTCCGCGCGATCAGCACCCCCGTCAGTTCCCCCTGGGCGCCCGCCGAGGGCTGCAGCGTGAAGGCGTCCATGCCGCAGATGGCGCAGAGCCAGCGTTCCGTATCGTGCAGGATTTCCAATATCCCCTGGCTCAGGGTGTGCGGCCGCAGGGGATGAAGCCCGATGAAGTCCGGCAGGAGGACCACCCGGTCCGCGGCTTTGGGGTTGTGTTTCATGGTGCAGGAGCCGAGCGGATAGAAGTGGGTGTCCACGGAAAAATTCAGCTGGGAGAGCCGGGTGAAATGGCGGACCACCTGGGGTTCCGCGACCTCCGGCCATTCCGGAGGCGTCCGCCGCCGGAGCGCCGCGGGAAGGGGGGATTCGTTTTCCGCTTCCGCGATGTCCGGTTTCGGCCACGGCAGGCCCCGCCGTCCGGCGACGCTGAGCTCGAAGATCAACGGTTCCAAAGGAGGCGGGGTCTCTATCGGCATGCCCGCTCCAATAGATCGGCGAAACAGTCGATGTCCTGGCGGGTCTTGATTTCCGTCACGCAGACCAGGAGGTGGTCCTTCAGTTCGGGAAAATAGCGTCCCAGCGCCAAGCCGGCGAGCACCTTGTCTTTTGCCAGGCGCTCGGCGATCAGTTCCGGCGGTTTCGGGCATTTGACGGCGAATTCGTTGAAGAACGGTTGGGGGAACGCCGTCGGGAATCCTTTTTCCGCCAGCCGTTTCGAGGCGTAGCGGGCTTTTTGGAGGTTGAGGAGGGCGAGTTCTTTGAGGCCGGATTTTCCAACGAGGCTCATGTAGATGGCGGCGGCGAGGGCGCACAGGGACTGGTTGGAACAGATATTGGAGGTGGCTTTTTCCCGGCGGATGTGTTGTTCCCGCGCCTGGAGGGTCAGGACGAACGCGCGGCGGCCGTCACGGTCGACGCTCCGCCCCACGACGCGGCCGGGCATCTTGCGCATCAGTTCCGTTTTGCAGGCGAAGAGCCCCAAATAAGGGCCGCCGTATCCCAGCGGCAGGCCCAGGGGCTGGCCTTCGGCCACGGCGATGTCGGCGCCGTACTCGCCGGGCGGGGAGATTAGTCCCAGCGCCGTCGGATAAGAGGAGGCGATGAGGAGCGCTCCGGCGGCATGGGCGAGGCGCGCTATTTCGTGGGACTCCTCCAGACACCCGAAAAAGTTCGGAGTTTGGAACAGGACGGCCGCCGTTTCTTGCCCGAGGGCGGCCTGGAGCCGTCCCAGGTCGGTGGTGCCTTCCCGCCGGGGGACGGTGACGATGTCGGCGGGGCTGTGGGCCAGATAGGTTTGAATCACCTGGCGCGTGTGAGGGTGCACGGTCTCCGGGATCACGATCCTCCGTTTGCCCGTGTGGCGCAGGGCCAGAAGACAGGCCTCCGCGGCGGCGCTGGCGCCGTCGTATAACGAGGCGTTGGCCACGTCCATGCCGAAGAGTTCGCAGATGAGGGATTGGAATTCATACAGGGACTGCAATGTCCCCTGGCTGGCTTCCGCCTGATAGGGGGTGTAGGCCGTGGCGAACTCGCCCCGCAGCGCCAGCGACCAGACCGCCGACGGAATGAAATGTTCGTACGCCCCCGCGCCCAGGAACGACAGGGCCAGATGGTCCTTGGCCGCCAAGGACTCCATGTGCCGCACCATCTCCATCTCCGAGAGGGACGGCGGCAGATTCAGGGGCGGCCGCCGGATGTCGGAAGGCAGATCGGCCAGGAGGTCGTCGAACCGGCGGACGCCGATCTGATCGAGCATCTGTTTCTTTTGTTCTTCCGTGTGGGGCACGAACATTCGAGCGGTGACCTTTCGGCGCGAGTCGGGATGGAATCGTCAGTGAGTTTCGCTTTTCAAAAAGGTTTGATATGTCTCGTGGGTCATCAGACCGTTGCGTTCCTCTTCCCGGTCGGCCTTCACTTTGAACAGCCAGCCGGCCTCGTAGGGGGATTGGTTCACCAGTCCCGGCGTTTTCGTCACCGACTCGTTCACGGCCGCGATGGTCCCCGAGACGGGGGCGTAGATGTCGAACGCGGCCTTCACCGATTCCACCGCGGCCACGGCTTCGCCGCTTTTCACGACGCGGCCCGGTTTCGGCAGTTCCACGAAGACCACGTCCGTGATCTCATGCTGGGCATGGTCTGAAATCCCCACCGTGCCGTCGGGGGCGATCCATTCGTGCGTTTCGACAAAACGAAGTTCTTCGGGTTTCATGGCGGATCTCCTTCGATTTTAAGGAACGGATTTATTTGTGATAAAACGGGAGCTTGACGATCGAGACGGGCACGTCGCGGTGGTGGATCTCGACCGCGAGCGGCGCGGCGGCAAAACGGGACTCCACGTAGCCCATCCCGATCCCGGCCTGGAGCGACGGGGAGAAGGTGCCGCTGGTGACTTCACCGGCGATCTGGTTGCCGGCCGAGAGTTTCCCGCCGTGCCGCGGCACCCCCGGTTCGGTCGGACGAAAAGCGATGAAACGCCGTTTGGGGCCGCGTTCTTTTTCTTCCCGGAGGGCGTCCCGGCCGATGAACTCCTTTTTTTCCAGGCGCACGGTCCATCCCAGCCCGGCCTCCAGGGGGGAATGGTCTTCGTCCAGGTCCTGACCGTAGAGGCGGTATCCCATCTCCAGGCGCAGTGTGTCTCGGGCGCCCAGTCCGCAGAGGTTCAGCCCGCGCGGTTCGCCCAGTTCCCATATTTTTTGAAAGATACGCCGCAGGTTTTCCGCGGAGGCGAAGATTTCAAACCCGTCTTCCCCGGTATAGCCCGTCCGGCCGATGACGCATCCCGATCCTTCGATGGTGAAAGCGCCGACGCCGTTCCGGCCCAGGGCCAGGGCCGGAGCACAGAGCAGATTCAGGAGGTCCGGCGAATCCGGCCCCTGCAGCGCGACGGCCGCGGCCTCGGGCTGTTCCGAGATGTTCACGCCCCCCGGCCGGTGCCGCCGGATCCAGTCGAGATCGGCCGTTTTCCGGGAGGCGTTCACGATGAGGAGGAAACGGTCCGTCGTCAGCCGGTAGACATAAAGATCGTCGATGACCCCGCCGTTTTCGCGGCACATCACGCTGTAGAGCCCCTTTTGGGGCGGGAGCGCGGCGATGTCGTTCGTCAGAAGGCCGTTTAAAAACGACTCGGCCCCGGGGCCTTCGGCCCAGACCTGTCCCATGTGGGAGATGTCGAACAATCCGGATTTCTCGCGGACGGCCTTGTGTTCGGCGAGGATGCCCTTGAATTGGAGCGGCAGTTCCCAGCCGCCGAAATCCATGAACCGCGCGCCGAGCTGTTTTTGCAGGGGGTAGAGCGGGGTCCGGTTCATCGGGCGCCGGCCATTTCCGCGGCGTGGTAGGAACTTCGCACCAGCGGCCCCGCCAAGACGTTCTCGAAAAGGCCCGCCGCCTCCTCTCGGATGGAACTGAACTCTTCCGGAGAATAAAGCCGGTCGAGCGGACGATGCCGGGGGCTCGGCGGAAGGTATTGGCCGACCGTCAGAAGGGAGACGCCGTTTCTTTTCAGGTCGGTCAACGTTTCGCGGATCTCTTCCCGGGTTTCGCCCAGCCCCACCATCAGCCCGGACTTGACGCGCAGCCCCGCTTCGGCCGCCCAGCGCAGTATTTGCAGGGAGCGGTCGTAAAGCGCCCGCGCCCGCACTTCGGGCGTGAGGCGGCGCACGGTTTCGAGATTGTGGTTGAAGATGTCCGGTCGCATTTGGATGATACTTTTTAGCAAATCCGGACGCCCCTGGAAATCGGGGACCAGAAGCTCGACGGTGGTCCGCGGGATTTCTTTTCGCAAAAATTCCAAACAGGCGACGAACTGGCCGGCGCCGTGGTCCGGAAGGTCGTCCCGGGAGGGCGACGTGATGACGACATGGGCGAGGCCCAACCGCCGCGCCATCGCCGCCAGTTTTTCGGGTTCGGAGGGGTCGGGGGGTCGGGGCCGCCCGGTTTTTTCGCCGCAGAAGGCGCATCGCCGCGTGCAGAGGTCGCCCAGTATCTGGAAGGCGAGCGAGCCTCCCGACCAGCATCCGGCCCGGTTGGGGCACAGGGCTCCCTGGCAAACGGTGGAGAGCCCCGACTCTTCCAGGAGGCGCGTCACATGAAAAAATTTCCGTCCGGCGGGAATGGACTGTTTGTGGTGGGGCAGGAGCTTCGGCCTCCAGGATTTTTTTGGCCGGTCCTCGGGGGGCGCCTTCGCGATGGAACGAATCTGCCGGGGACCGTTCATCCCGGGATCCCGCTGTCCCGTGGGAGTTGAACGGCATCCGCTGAGGGCTTCTCCTGGAGGACGCGTTGGAGATGGGCGGCGATTTTACGGTTCCCCAATTCGTTGAAGTGGGGGTTGGTGAGGAAGAGGTGCGCGGAAAAATCCGCGGAGGGGGGGACGTCTTGCCAAAGGGAGGACGACCGATTCAGGACGACCAGGGGCACATGATGCGTTTGGCTCCAGGCCGGGAGTCCCAATGTTTCAAGAAAATGATCATCGGCAAAGGCGATGACGATCAAATGCGCGCCGTGGCGTTCGGAGAGGCCCTTGATCGCCGCGATGTTGTTCGTTGTCCGGGCGAGCTCGTCGGGAGGGTAGGTTTCGGGGATCGGGGGAGTGAGGGGGGGTGAAAAAAAACGTGTGCCGATGAATTCCATTCCCCAGCGGGCGAACATAAAACAAAAAACGGAGCGGTTGAAGGGGAAGGTTTCTGCGACGACACGGCGAAGACGGTCCGGGCGCGGGAAGAGGCCGGCGCGGGGATGGGAGGGATGTGTTCGGTCGGCCCGGCGGTTGTCGTCGAGGACGTCGTTGAAACAGATCTGGAGGAGGACGACGTCCGCCCGCGCGACGGGAAGGATGAGTTCGGCGCAACGGAGGTGATGTTCGGTTCCCGTTCCCGTTCGAGCCAGGTTGAGAAAACGTTTCCGGGTCGCCTGGGAAAGGAGGCTGACCCACCCCTCGCTGTCGTCAAGATAGAGATTTTCCGAATAGGAATCGCCGAGGACGACGCCGTGGACGGGCGCGTCGTCGAGCAGGCCGTTTTTCCGGTATCTCAGGGGCCCTCCCGCCGTCTCAATGGCCCCGGCCGAGTAACGAAGCGGCAGGCGGGGGGAGACGAAAACGAAACGGGATCCCTCGGGGGAAGACGGCCGATCGGAGAAATACGACTGAGTGCGGCGATAGATGATTCGCGCGTCGTATTCCCGGAGGATGTCCCTGTGCAGGCGGGTGTCGACGAGGCGCAGGGAGGACTCGGCGAGGGCCGCGGCGGCGAGAACCCCCGACAAAAGGAGGGCGGCGGCCGACACATATTTTTTCAAGAGCGGCACGGAGGATTCACAAAACGCCCGCGGTCGGGGAGGGGCGGCGGGTCATCCGCGCGAAAGGGCTCCACGAAGGCTTTCGCTGAGGGTGGGGTGGGCGAAGACCACGGAACGCAGTTGATCCGTGGTCAGCTTGGCGCGGAGCGCCACCGAAACGAGGTGGATGAGTTCCGTGGCGTGAGGGCCGACGATCTGGGCCCCGAGGATCCGACCGGTGTTTTTGTCTGAAATGAGCTGAAGGAATCCCGTGGCTTCGTCGCTGGCCCAGGCTTTGGGGGAACCCTGAAAGAAGAACCGGTGCGCTTTCACGACGAATCCCTTGGTTTCGGCGGTGTGTCTCCATTCACCCACGCTGGCCGCTTCCGGCCAGGTGTAGAGACAGCGCGGGACCTGGAGCGGGTCGTAGGGGTCTGTCTGCACTCCCGCCGCATGGTCGGCGGCCGTTTCGCCTTGGGCCGCGGCGGCGTGCGCCAGCAGGGAGTGTCCGTTGACGTCGCCCACGGCGTAGATGTGCGGCCGGGAGGTCTGAAGGAACTCGTTGACCGGAAGGCGGCCGTTCTCCGGCCGCAGCCCCGCGTTTTCAAAACCCAGTCCCGTCAGCATCGGCCGCCGCCCGACGCAGAGGAGGACCTCGTCGACCTCCATCGTCTCGCCGCCGCCCAGTCGACACCGCCAAACGCCGTCTTTCCGTTCCAAATGGTCCACGGTGGAGGCTGTTTTTATTTGGATGCCGCGTTGTTCGAAGGAGGTCTGGAGGACTTGGACCAGCGCGGCGTCCTCGCCGGGAAGCAGGGCGGGGGTTTTTTCCAGAAGGACCACGCGGCTTCCCAATTCATGAAAGAGGCAGGCGAATTCGCAGCCGATGGCCCCGCCGCCCACGATCAGCAGGCGCTTCGGAACCCGGGCCAGGCCGAGGGCTTTGTCGCTGTCCAAGAGGTCGTGTTCCACGGCCGGGAAGGGCGGCGGAACGAGGGGGACGGATCCGGTGGCGACGATGGCCCGGTCAAAGGAGAGGCGGTCCTCTACCCCGTCCGAATGGACGACGAGGGTGTGATCGTCGAGGAATCGGGCCTGGCCGCGAAGGAGTTTTATTTTTTGGCGCGCGAAGGCGTCGGCGATGGATTTTCGGAAAAGGGACACCACCTCCGTTTTCTTCTTTTGAAGAGCGTCCCATTCCACCCGGAGCCCGTCGCTCCCTTTCAGGTAGGCCGACGCGGCGCGGGCCCGGTTCAGCAATCGTCCGGCTTCCAGCAGCGTCTTGGTCGGCACGCAACCGCGGTTCAGGCAGAGCCCGCCCAGGTCCGCCTTTTCGACGACCGTCACCTCCGCCCCGTGGGCGGCGGCTTTTTTGGCGGCGGCCTCCCCTCCCGGCCCGGCCCCCAGAACGACCACGGAAAGTTTTTTCATTTCAAGAATTATACAAAGGCCGCACCGGCCCTTCCAGAGGCGGGGAGAGAAAATGGTAAAATAGCCGCGGTCACCGGGGAATTGGAAACTTCCGGAAGGGCGGTCCGGTGGACCGGGAAGAGACGACGGAGGAGGTTCGAGGATTTGAGAAATTCCGGCGGCATTTATTTCGACAACGCGGCGACCTCGTTTCCAAAACCACCCGCCGTGTTGGCGGCGATGGTTTCGTTCCAGAAAAAGATCGGGGCCAGCGCGGGGCGGGGCGTTTATCCCCGCGCCGTCGAGACCGGCCGCATCCTGGCCTCCGGCCGACGCGCCCTGGCGCGGCTCCTGAACGTGGCCGACGAGCGGCGCCTCGTCTTCACCCTGAACGCCACCGACGGACTGAGCCTGGCCGTCAAGGGGCTCCCCTGGAAACGCGGCGACCGGGCGCTCATCTCCCCCTACGAACACAATTCCGTCCTGCGGCCGCTCCACGAACTGAAAAAACGCGTCGGCGTCGGGATCGATGTGATGCCCGTGGACGGCGAGGGGCGCGTGATCGTTGAGAAATTACCGGCGGCCCTTCGTCCGCGGACGCGTTTGGTGGCCTGCGTGCATGCCTCCAACGTGACCGGCGTGATCCAGCCGGTGGAGGCGGTGGGGCGTTTCGCCCGGTCGCGCGGCATCCCCCTTCTCATCGACGCGGCCCAGTCGGCCGGAGCCCTCCCGGTGGACGTGCGGGCCTTCCGTGCTGATTTTTTGGCGTTCCCCGGACACAAAGGACTGCTGGGACCTTTGGGCACCGGCGCCCTTTATATCCGTCCCGGACGGGAACTGCAGACCCTGCGCGAGGGCGGCACCGGCAGCGTCTCCGAGGTGGAAACCCAGCCGCTGTTCCTGCCGGACCGCTATGAATCCGGCAGCCACAACGCCTTGGGGATCGCGGGCCTGTTGGCGTCGGCGACGTACGTCCGGCGGCGAGGCGTTTCCGAGATCCGCCGGCATGAGTTGGAACTGACGGAACATTTTCTGGAGGAACTGCGGCGGATGAGGGCGGTGCGTTATTTCGGTCCGCGCGCGGCGGAAGACCGGGTGGCGGTCGTTTCCTTGCGTGTGGGGGACCGGGACCCGCTGGCCGCCGCCCGCGCGCTTTGGCGGAACGACGGGATCATGGTCCGGGCGGGGCTCCACTGCGCCCCTTGGGCCCACCGACATATCGGCACGTTCCCGCACGGCACCGTGCGGTTTTCCCTCGGCCCTTTCAACACTCACCGGCACATCGAAAAGGCCGTCGCCGCTCTCCAAAAATTGATCTGATGGGCGGCGGCCCGGCGCGTCGGGCCGCCGAACGGAAGTCCGCCGCCCTCAATAGAGAAATTCGCGGATGTCGTAAAGACCGCACATGGGCCGCTCCGTCGGCGGCCGTTCGTCCAGCGGCCGGCGCAATTCCAACATCTGATCCCACTGGCCTTCCTCCGACAAATTGGTCCAGCGGTTCTCCTTCAGCCGGGGGCCGTGTTCCGACGAAAAATCCTCCCGCAACGGCGAAAAATAGACGATGTCCCTCCGGCCCAGCGGCGCCTCCCGAAGGAACCGTGCGCTGGTTTCGACGTGTTCTCGGCCGTTCTCCCGGCCGCCCAGCCCGAGGAGGAAGATCAGCCCAACGTCCAGCCCGGCGTTTTTCAAACGTCGGACCGTTTCGAGGGCTTGCCGGGCCGTGCCCGGTTTGCCGCTCCATCGGCGCAATGTGTCCGAGCCTGATTCCAATCCGAGATAGACCCGCCTCAACCCGGACCGGGAGATTTCCGCCAGGTCCGCGTCTTCCCATGTTGAAAGGGACGCGATTTCGCCGAAGGCGTAAAGTCCGCCGAACCCGTCTTTTTGAGGGACGGCCAGGCGCGGGAATATTTCGGCCAGCGTCCGGCAGGTCCAGAGGAGGAGGTCCGGCGGGGCGTCGAAGGCGTTGGCGTCGCCGAGGAAAATGGAGCAGCGCCGGGGAAGCGCCCGGCCCCAATACCCCCGCACCGCATCGATGTGCCGGAGGATTTCGTCGCGGGATTTCACGCGGGCCGGGGTTTCGGGGCGGAACACACAGAAGGCGCAGCGCTTCCAAAAACATCCTTCGGTCACCTGCACCACCAGGGCGAGGTACTGGTCCGGCGGCAGGATGCCGAGCGCGGGATAGAGTTTTCGGAATTGTTCCGCGTCCGTCCGCCATCGGACGGTGTTGAAGGCGAGGAGGTGCCGCAGGACCCGTCCCGCCCGCCTGGCCGTGGCCACGCCCCGTTTGCCGTTGAACCAGAGTTGCAGGCGTTTCCCGGCTTGGAGTTCCGGCAGCCGTTCTTCGCAGGCGTGCAGGATATCGACGAGGCGTTCCCTCAGGCGGCGCGACTCGTCCGTCGACAGGAGCCGCAGGTATCGTTTCCGTCTCTCCGCGTCCTCCGGCCGCCATTTCTTCTCGATGGCGCGGCCGTCCAGCCCGAAGGCGTAATAGGACCCGTTTTGGTAGAGACCGATGGGTCTTCCGGAAAAATCGAAGGTCAGCGTGGCTTGCGGGGAAACGACGAGGGAGAGGGAAACGCCGGTGAGTCCGAGGGTGAGCGATTCGGGGGCGGCGGGGGTCATGGACCCTCGTCGACGAGTTTCCGCAGGTGTTCCGGCCGCACCAGCGCGATGGCTCCCGGTTTGGCGGTCAGCCAGCCTTTTTCCTTGAACTGAAGCACCACGCGGATGGCGGTTTCGGGAGCCACGCCGGCGATCTCGGCGATCTCCCGCCGGGGCACGGCGAGCGGGGAACCGGTCTTCTCCCGCAGCCAGAGGAGGGCGGCGGCCACTTTTTTATCGGCGGATTCCGCGTCCAGCGCGCGCAGGCGGTGCGCCCTCTGGATCCGCTGACTCACCTCCGTCAACACGCCCTGGGCCACGGAGGGACAGGCCCGCGCCAGGGCCGCCAGCGCCTCGCCGGGCAGGCGGGCCGCCGCGCCTTTGGTCACCGCCACCGCGCTGGCCGGGTAATGCGACATCCGGATGACGCCGGCCGGCCCGAATATCTCGCCCGGCATCAGCATCTCCATGGTGATCAGCCGTCCCTGCGGCGTGCTTTTGGCGATCTTGACGAATCCTTCCGTCACCCACCAGGCCGCCTCGGCCGGTTCCCCTTCCTGGAAGAGGTAATCGCCTTTTTTGAAAGGCATCCGGCGCGATTGCCAGACGAATTTTTGCAATTCGGAAACCGGCACGTTCCGGAAGAACGGCAGGGAGGCGAAAAATTTTTCAGGGTTCCAAACGGCCATGGGAAATTATACAGTTTTCTTGACGCCCGCACGGCGGCGACAACGCCTCGGGCGCTCCTCCGGGAGAAAACAGAGCCATGCTGAAACCGTCCCTCCGTCTGGTTTTTTGGGAATCCACGGCCGCCTGCAATTTGCGGTGCCTCCATTGCCGCCGGTTGGAGGTGCGGGATACCTTTACCCAGGCCGACATGGACACCGCCGCCGCCCGCCGCATGATCGTCGACATCGTCGCGGTCGGGCGGCCCATCCTCGTCTTCTCCGGCGGCGAACCGCTGCTGCGCGGGGACATCTACGACCTGGCCGCGTTCGCCCGCGAACAGGGCCTGCCCACCGCGGTGGCCAGCAACGGGACCCTCCTCGACGAGGAGGCCGCGGTCCGGCTCCGCGGCGCCGGCGTGGGCCGGGTGAGTTTTTCCCTGGACGGGGCCTCGGCGCCGGCGCACGACCGCCTGCGTGGACCGGGGAACTTCGAGAAGACGATCAGGAACGTCAGTTTCCTGAAGGCCGAAGGGCTGGGGTTCCAGATCAACACGACGGTCACCCGCCGCAACGCCCAGGAACTGCCGGCCCTCCACGATCTGGCCGTGCGGCTCGGCGCGAAGGCCCTCCACCTCTTCATGCTCGTGCCGGTGGGCTGCGGCGCGCAGATCGCCGACGGCGAGATGCTCTCCTCCGAGGAGACCGAGACATGGCTCTCCTGGCTCCACGACCGCGCCTCGGAGCGCCGGCTGGAACTGAAGGCCACCTGCGCCCCGCAATACACCCGGATCTCCCGCCAAAAATCGAAACGGCCGGGGTCCCCGCCGGGATCCCCGGAACCCCCGGTTTCAAGGGGGTGTCTGGCGGGCGTCGGCGTCTGTTTCGTCTCCCACCGGGGAGATGTTTTCCCTTGCGGGTATCTGCCCCTCCGGGCCGGGAACGTCCGCACCCAGCCGTTCCGGGAGATATGGGAGTCGTCCCCTGTTTTTCAAAAGCTGAGGGATCCGGAATTTTTGGAAGGCAAATGCGGCGCGTGTTCCTTCAAGGTCCTCTGCGGCGGATGCCGCGCCCGCGCCTATTATCAGCACGGAAGCGAGTTGGGCGAAGAACCGACCTGCGCCCACGTCCCGCCCGCCCGCGCTCCTCGAACAAACGGCCCGGTTCCCCGGCGCCGTTCCTCCTCAAAATAAAATCTCCCGCGTTCGGCCCCACGGCCGAGTCACGCGGCGGTTCTTGCGCGGCGATGGTTTTCTTGGCGCCGTCTCGCCCCTTTTGACGACATCCGGGACCGACGGGCCATTTTCCGGGGAGTTAGGGGACGGTGTGGGTGGCGTCCCAGGCGCGGTGGAGTTCCTGGGCCTCGGCGATCTTTCGACGGAACGCGGCCAAGAAGAGGCGTTCGCCGTCCTTCAAGGAGTCTCCGGCGGTCCGAAATCCTTCCAGTTCCGTCTCCATCCGCCGGGCGGCGATCTCGTTGATGCGCCGATGCACCGCCTCGTGCTCCGTCAACCGGGGCGAAAGGGCGGTCACATAGCGGGTGTCGTTTTTCAGCGTCACGCGCACCGTCCGCGCGGCGGTGGACGCGCCTTCGGCCGCCAACACGTACTGGAGTCGGAACAGCCCTTCCGTCCACGCCTTGATCTTTCCCGGCGCGGAGGGGAGGGACGCCCGTGTCGTCTCCGTGGGCCGGGCCGAGGAGGGGAGTAGAACGAGGAAAAAAAGAATCTGGAATCGCCGACGGGTCATTCGGCGCCCCCGTCTTCCCGGAGGATTTCCACCGTGAAGACATACAACTCCGTGGAGGGCTCGCGCCAGGCGTTTTCCGGCAGGCCCGCTTTCTGACGGCAAAGGGTGCCCAGGAACGTTTCCCGTTCCCGCAGCGTTTCCCATACCTGCGGGAGGAAGACCCCGGAGAGGGGGCCCCGCCGGACCATCACCCCGTGCCGGCCCGGTTCGATCTCCTCCGCTCGCGATACGCGTTGAAGGGGGGACAGTACGGACACCTCCACCTCGATGTCCGGATATTCGCGTTGGGTCAGGGGTGAAAACCGCGGGTCCTCGAACGCCGCCGCCAGCGCCATCTCGGTGAGCGATCGGGAGAATTTTCCTTCCGGCCGCATAAGACCGATGCACCCGCGCAGCTCTCCTTTGGCGTGCAGGGTGACGAAAAGCGCGTAAGCGGCGTCGGCCAGTTCCGGCCGCAAGGTCGCCGCGGGAACGGAGATCCCCAGCCGTCCGGCGATGGCCGAACGGGCCTGCTGAAGGATGGCGTGTTGGTCTTCGATGGAGAACATACCTATATAGGTAGGCGAAAAAAGCCTAAACGTATTCTATGTGCGAACTTTCGGTCCTGTCAAGGTTTCTGATGCGCGTGCAATGTTAAAAAAATATAAAAATGGATTGACAATTTACCGTGTTCCATTTAACATTAAGTGTGTTAAAAAGTTTTACACAGTTTTAATTTGCAGGTTTTTTGAACTCCGAGGTGGGGAAATCGAGCCGGTGCTCAAGAGACGAATGATAACAAGGACGGTCATGCTGGGCGGATGCGTCGCGCTCTTCCTGGGCGCGGTGTCGCCTTTGTGGGGACGCAACCGGCCGCTCCCGACGGCCGGCGCCCGCGCCATGGCGCTGGGCGGCGCCTATTCGGCGGAAGACCAGGACGTCAACGCCCTCTTTTACAACCCCGCCGGATTGACGGGCCTCACGGGGTCCCAGATGAGCCTGAACTACGGCCGGCTGAACGTGGGCACGCTCAACACCACCTCGGAGATCCACGGCGCTTTCGGCATGCCCGCCAGTTTTCAAGGGAGGCCCATCGGCGCGGCGGGCGGGTTCCTGGCCCAATCGCTCGCTCCGGGCGCGCACGTGTTCGATCTCTACAGCGGTTTCGGGATGGATGTCCCCACCCGCGGCCGGGTGCCGTGGCCGGTGCGCGGCGGCGGCGTGCTGAAGATCCGACAGCAGAACGGGGACGAAAAGGACGACGCCGTCGGAAAGACCAAGGTCGGCTTCGGCCTGGACGGCGGCGCGCTGGTGCAGTTCAACGAAGATTTCACCCTGGGGTTCGTCCTGCGGGACCTGTTCCCGAGCGGGGTGAACCCGCCGGGCCCGCAACTCCGTCTGGGAGGGAAATACCGCTACGTCCAAAAGGTGATCCTGCTGTCCGACCTGGAGGTCCGGCGGAACGTCACGGCGCTGCACTTCGGCGCGGAATGGCTTTTCTACCGCGACCTGCTGCGCCTGCGCATCGGCAACTCGTTCCGGGCCAACAGCGCCAACCACATCGCCCTCGGCGCCGGGTTCAACTTCTCGCCCGCCCAGATCGACGTGGCCTACGCCGTCCCCACGGAGGATTTCAACGAGCCGTCCGACCAGTTCCGCATCACGCTCATCTACCGTTTCAACGCCCCGCGTTTTTCCGAACTCTATTTCGACCGCGCCCTCGACATGGCGGACGAGGTGGACCGCCGCGTGGCCCAGCTGGAGGAAAAGGAGTCGCAGCTGAAAACCTCCGTGCAGGATCTGGAACAGGCGCGCCGCCTGGCCGAGGAGGAGCTGGCCCGGGTGAGCGTGCGCCGCGCCGAAGGCCAGCGGGACGTGGAGGAACGCATCCTGCAGGCGGAGACGCGCGCCTCCGAGGCGGAACGCCGCGCCGCGGACCTGGAAGACAAGGTCCGCGTCTCCGAGGAAAAGATCCGCCGGGCGGAACGCCTCACCGCGCCGCGGCCCGCCTCCACCGAGAAACCCAAGCCGAAGATCCGCACCCACGTCGTTCAGCCCGGCGACTCTCTGCGGTCCCTCGCCGCCAAATATTACAACGACCCCGAACGCTGGAAGACCATCTTCAACGCCAACCCGAAAAAAGTGGACCGCGGCCGCCTCCTCCCCGGCGCCGAACTGGTCATCCCGGAGTAGTGTTGTGGCCGACGAAAAGAAAGAACCTTTGCCGACCATCCTCCCGGCCGATCTCAAGCCGAAGCTCGACTGGCCCGCCCTGGTCCACCAGACCAAGGAGAAGCTCGCCAAGATCCTTTGGGCCACGGAAGGCATTTCCGACGGCGCCCGGGAACTGGCCCTCAAGGAGGTCCTCTGGGAACTGGAACAGTTCCAGAAGAAAGTGGAGGACGTGGCCGGCCGGTGGGAGAGCGTCGAACGCATCTTCCGGGAGGAGAATGAGCTCCTGCGTTCGCTCCTGGGCACGGGTGAACACGAACTTCGCGCCCGGGTGCTGGCGTTGGCGCAGGAGATCCACAACCTGCGCAAGGACCTGCTGACCAGCCGCGACGAGGCCGCCGCCCTCACGCGCAAGGCCGGCAGCTACGCCGAAAGCAACGAGGACCTCCGCCGCCAATTGGGCGCGGCGCAGCAACGCATCGCCGAACTGGAGGCCGAGAAGTCGCACGAGTGGCACAGCCAGATGTCCGATTTCTCCCGCGAACAGTCCGCTCTCCAGGAACAGTTCACCAAACTCAACGAGGACCTGCTCCAGGTGCAGTCCATGTTGTCGGTCAAGAGCCGGGAGATGACCTCGGAAAAACAGGCGGAGTTGACCGCCCTCCAGACCAAACTTCTCCAGGAGATGGAGGAGGCCCTGCACCAGAAGGAGGAGCTCCTCTGGGCGGAGGAGGAGATCTTCGCCCGCGGCGTGGCGCAGAAATTGCGGGGAGAGATGCAGTCGGCCATGGGCCGGCTGCAGTTGACGCTGGAAAAATTCCATCTGCTCGAGGTGCAGGACAAGCCCGGCGCCGGGACCTGGGAACAGTGGTGGCGCCTCATCAAGGTGGGGCCCGACGAGCTGCGCCGGGGATTCCAGGAGGTGGCGCAGGAACTCCGACGGGGCGTGGAGACGCTGGAGGAATACCTGGCGCTCACCCATCGCCGCGTGCCGGCCCGCGCGGAACTGAACCTGCCGGAGATCGTCCACGCCCAGGTGGCCAAACTCTACACGGACCGACTGGAGAAAGGCACCCTGGAGGTCATCGTGCCGGAGGTGTTCCCCGTCTTCATGGGAGACGGCGAACTCCTCGCCGCCGTTCTGCAGGCGCTGATGGACAACGCCTTCGAGTCCCTGCCCCGCGCGGGCGGACGGGTGCGCCTCCGGGCGGAAAAAAGCCCGGACGAAAAAGAACTTTGGATCACGGTCAGCGACACGGGGTGCGGCATCCCCCAGGGCCAGCGCGACCGGCTCTTCCAGCCGTTTTTCACCACCAAGGACGGACACCGCGGGCTGGGACTGGCCCGGGCGAAACGTTACGCCGAATGGCACCACGGCCGGCTTGAACTCGTGGACAGCGGCGCCGAGGGCAGCGCTTTTCGGCTGGTCTTGCCGGTATGAGCCAGGTCCTGATCGTCGCCCGGGATCCCGCGGTGCGGGACCAGTTGAAGGACGTGGCTCGTCAGGCCGGCGTCACGGTGGACCTGCTGGAGGATTTCGACCCGGCTTTCGCCGCCATCGAGCGCGAGCCCCCGGTCCTGGTGTTCGCCGAGAACCCTCCCAGCGACGACGTCATGGAACAGCTGCGCAAGACGCTCAAGGTCCACGCGCCGGTGACGCCGCTGCTCCTCTATCTCCCGGAACGGAACAGCGCGCTGGCGCTCAAACGCATGACGGAAGGCGCCTACGACTGCCTCTCGTCGCCGGTGACGCCGGGCGATTTCCTGGCGGCGGCCAAACGGTCGGTGTCGCGCCTGGGCCGGCGGTTGCTCACCTCGCGCCAGGTGCGGCCGGCGGTGTGGTGGCGCCGCCCGGCGGTGGTGGCGGCTTTTTCGGTCCTGATGGTGGCGGGTTTCCTCGTCCTGGGCGTCCTGCGGTTCTGGTCGCCGCCTTTCCAGATCTTCAAACTCGCCTCGGACCACCCGGTGGCCGTGGGCGGCGACGAGGACACCCTCTGGGTGGCGGATTGGTCTCAACAGAACCTCACCCGCGTGGCGGTGCGCGGCGACTATCTTTCCATCGTTCAGGTCAACCGGTTCGAGGATTTTCAGCCGGTGGCCTCGGCGCTGGCGCCCTACTACGCCTACACCGCCTCCGCCGACGGCCGGCTCCGGCGGCATCGGCTGGACGACGCGCTCTCGTCGGTGGCTTTGGTGCCCAGCCCCGGCCCTTCGCCGTCGGGCCTGGCGTGGGACGGTGCCGCCCTCTGGTCCTGCGATTCCTACACGGGGAAGATTTACGAACACGACGCCCGCCTGGGCGTCAAGAACATCTTCGACGGTCCCGCCGCCAAGCCCGTGGGGCTGGCCTGGGTGGACGACACGCTCTGGGTGGCCGACGGGGAACACAACACGCTCTGGCGCCTCAACCGCACCGGGGTGGACTGGGAGAAGAAGGGTCCCTTCGCGCCCCTCGTCTTCGCCCATAACCGGAACTTCCAACTCAGCGGGTTCACCGTCTGGAAGGGCAGCGTGTGGATCGTCTCCGAGGCCGGCGGCGTGCTGATCAAGGAACGGCTCCCCAAGGTGAAATGATGAACGACCTTCGCGCCGGTCCGCGTCTGTCCACCTCCCTGCCGGTGATTTTGCAGTTCCCGGACGGCGTCCCCACGGAAGGGTGGGGGCGCATCTTGGACCTGTCCCTCTCGGGGGTGAAACTGGAGTCGCGTTGGCCCCTCAAGGTGGGCCAGGCGGTGTACATCACGTTCGAGCCGCAGCACGAGATGCGCCTGGAGAACCTGCGCGCGCGCGTGGTGCGGGTCCAGTGGGAGGAAGGCTACTACGTGGCCGGCCTGTCCTTCGACGAGTCCGTGGACCAGGCCTATCTGAGGGAGGCTCTCATCTCCCTCATGAGCCGGTAAAGGGGGCGCCGTGAAGTCCACCTGTTCCCTGCTGATCCCTTTCGACCTGGGTCTGGAACTGGATTTCGAGGGAAAGGACGCGCGGGAGATCGTCAAAGAAGTCTCCTCCCGTCCGGCGGCGCCGCTCACCTTCGAGGGCCGGATCTTTTCAAACGCCACCATCACCACGCGGATCTACAAGTTCGGCGTGGGGCTCATCCAGCTCTCGTTCCCGGTGGAGGGGGACATCGGTTTTTTAACGGCGCTCTCCTGCCGCGCGGAGGCCATCGCCGTCGGAAAGACGGCCGTCTCGACCTGGGCGCGCACCCTGGTGGACGGGCTCATCGAACGCGCCCGGAAGTTCGCCAGCCACACCTACGAGCGCCGCCTGGAGGAGGTGGACATCTTCCCGGTGTTCGTCTTCGAAAAGGGGGTGGTGTCGTCGGCGGGCGAGTTCGTCAAGCGGAACCACAAGGCGCTCTTTGGCATCGTCTCGGGGGAGGCCAACTACGACGACCTCTCCGACTTCGCCCTGGAACAGGAACGGCTCGTCAATTTCGGCTACTACGAGAACGAGCTCATCCTCATCAAGCGGTTCGGCGCGGTGGTGTCGTCGGGCGAGGCGCACACCATCCTGGAACTCATCCGGCTGGCCTACGCGCTCTTCTGGAACCTGCGGGGCTACAACTTTTTCCTGGACCGGGAGATCGACAGCGCCCAGGCGCTCATCTCCCGCCTGCCGCCCTACTACAAGGTGTGGGTGATGCCGCAGCGCTATCAGATGTTTTCCCGGGAGGCCATGGGGTTCGGCATCGACAAGCTGGCCATCGTGGACTCGCTTTACAACGTGTCGGCCAACATCCCGCACATCGATTCGGACTGGCACCTGCGCACCATCTACCGCAACGTGCAGAAGGAGTTCGACATCGACGAGCTCTCCAAGATGGTGGAGGTGAAACTGGAACGCATCGAGGACACCTACAACTCGGCGCGGGACTTCCTTTCGACCAATTTCTTCATCGCGGTGGAGATCGTGCTCATCCTCTCGCTCTTCTGGATGGTGCTCGACACCTCCTTGCTTTTCACGATCGCTCAAAAATAGGAAAGAAAGAGGAACGCATGGCTTCAAAAATACTGGTGGTGGAAGACGATCCGGACGTCATGGCCTTCGTCCGCGCCGGGCTGTCCTTCAAGGAATACGACACCCTGGAGGCCATGAACGGCCGCGACGCGGTGGCGGCCGCCAAGGGGAAACTGCCGGACCTCATCCTGCTCGATTTGATGCTGCCCGACATGGACGGCATGGAGGTCTGCCGCCAACTCAAGGCGGACGAGAAGACCAAGTCCATCCCCATCATCATGATCACCGCCCGCCACGACGTGGCCGACATCGTCCGCGGCCTGGAGACCGGCGCCAACGACTACGTCACCAAACCTTTCGACGTCATGGAACTGGTGGCGCGCGTGCGCACCCAGCTGCGCCTGGCCGACGAGCGCCGCGGCTTCCCCAAAATGATCGAGCGCGACGGTCTCTCGCTCGACTGGTTCCAGCGCACCGTTCAGCACGAAGGGGCCGTCGTCTCCGACCTCACCGATAAGGAGTTCGCCATCTTGTTCCACCTGGTCCTCTACTCCCCCAAACTGCTGGGCCGCCAGGAGATCTTCGAGAACGTCTGGGGCAAGGAATATAAAGGCACCTCCCGCACCATCGACGTGCACATCCAGCGGGTCCGCGAGAAGATCGGTTCCAAACTCTCGCGCCGCATCATCTCCATCAAGGGACAGGGCTACAAGTTCGTTTAGCGCGTCCCACCGACGGTCGCGTTCCATAAAAATCCCGCCGGGTGTCGGCGGGATTTTTATTTGTGGCCGCGAGGAAACGCCCCTCGGTCGGGAGGGGGAGGTCTAAAGATGGTGCTGGGTCAGGGTCTCCCAGACGGAAAGTCCGGTCGGCGCGGGAAGGACCTTCGGCGCCGAGGGAAGGGGGAGCGGGGCTTCCGGCGCCACTTTCGGCGCCGGGACCGGTTTTGCGGCTTCTTTTTTGACCGCGTCCCTCGAGGATTCCAGCAGGGTGGCGAGGAGTTTTAGTCCGCATTGGCGCAGGTGCGCGGCGAGACGTTCTCCCCGCCGGGTAAAACCGGATCGGAAGAGCCCCGTCACCGCCGCCGCCGAGATCCCCGCCATCAGCGGCCACAGGTCCGGCGAAAAATTCGTCAGGGCGTTCAGCCCCGCCGCCGACCACCCTTCCGCCGCGGGCATCAGGGAGATCGCGCTCCCCGCCGCTCCCGCGGCCAGGCACGCCGCCGCCCCGCCGGCCAGCAGCGCGCGCGCCCGGCCCTGGCGTTGCCGGTGTTCCTGCAACACCGATTCCACGGCGTCCGCCGCGTCTTCCCGGCCTTGCGCGGAATAATCCAACGCCGCCAGATAAAGTTCCGCGAACACCCCGGGCGTCGTTTCGGCCAGGGCGGCGGCGTCTTTGGTCCGATGCTGAAAGACGAGGGAAAGTATCCGATCCCACAGCTCCCCGTCAAACGTCCCCTCCTCCGCCAGGATCCGTTCCCGCCAAACCCTATAAAGGAGGGTCATCAGGAAAAGACACAGGACGGTTTCCACTCCCGTTCGGACCGTGGGATCGCCGGGCAGCGCCTCGTTCAGGCGCGTCGCGTGTTGAAGAAAGACGGAAAAAATCGAGATCGCGGTATCCACCATGGGAGTCCTCCTAATGTAAAATCTCTTTACTATAGCGTATACCCGGAGCGGCGTTTTGTCAAGTAAAAGTTAAAAAAATTTACAACATGGACAATAAAATTAATATAAAAACGTATTGATTTATAGACATGTTTTAATATAAAAATGGAAAATTCCGCGATTGGAAGGCAAAAAGATCCGAGAATGAAATACTTCCTCCCGTCGAGCCCGGTGGCTGTTTTTGACTTGTAAATCAATTTAACCATTGACAAAAAGAGGTTTCGGGCCTAAACTGTAAAGGAGAGAGGTTTAAAATTCCGGGGGAAAAGGACGGCCATGGGACACATTTCCTGGAACGACGGACAGGCGATTTTTCAGAAGGCGCATGTTCTCGCCTCCGAGGTGTACCGCTCCACGCGGACCTTCCCCATCTCCGAGGGCAGCGGGCTGGTGTATGAAATGCGGCAGTCTTCCCTGGCCATCTCGGCTTTTCTCTCCGACGCGCTGCGCAAGGACCAAAAATCCTACCTGGTCGACGTTCTGGAGACCGTCCTGAAACACCTGGCGGACTTGCGTCGCAACGTGGTGGTGTCGCGGTTCCTCACCTACCTCAGCGACGACGATTTCGAGAAGTTGGACCGGCTGGCCGAGGTCTTCCGGGCGGACGTGGAGACGTGGAAGGAGTCTCTCGACACGTTCTCCCGCCCCGGCGACCGTCGCCCCGGCGATCCGGCCCCGACCCGCCTTTCCGTCCACCGCAGCGCCTGAAGCCGTTTGACGGGTTGACGTACCCCTCCCAAATGAGATATGATTCCCGCCTATGAAAAGCGATTCCTACGCCGTCATCCGCACCGGCGGCAAACAATACGCCGTTTCTCCCGGGGACAAGATCCGCGTGGAAAAACTCCCGCAGAACCAGGGCGAGGAGGTCCGGTTCGGCGACGTCCTCTTCGTCAAGAGCGGCGACCAGGCCCGCGCCGGGCGGCCCACCGTGGCCGGCGCCGAGGTGGTGGGGCAGGTCCTCCGTCAGATGCGTGACAAGAAAGTGCTCGTTTTCAAGAAACGTTCTAAGAAGGGCTACAAGAAACTCCAGGGGCATCGCCAATTCCTCACCGAAGTCCTGATCAAAACGGTTCAGGCGGGAAACTGATATGGCACACACCAAATCGCAAGGCTCCTCCACCAACGGACGCGACTCGCAGGGACAACGTCTCGGCGTGAAGTGTTTCGGCGGAGAACTCGTCACGGCCGGCGCCGTCATCGTTCGGCAGCGGGGCACGCATTTCGCCCCCGGCCGCAACGTGGGCATCGGTTCGGACGACACCCTCTTCGCCAAGTCGGCCGGGGTGGTGCGCTTCGAATACCTGCGCGGCACTCTGGGCCGCCGCGGCGGCCGCCGCCGGGTCAGCGTTTATCCCGGCACCGCGCCGGCCGCTTCCTAAGCGGCCTTTCATCCCACGCTCCCTCTCCCATCCAACGACCGGTTCCTTCCAGGGGACGGCTCCGTCTTTCTTCCCCCGCTGAACCCGCCGACGCCCTATGTTCACCGATAAAGCGCACATCATCGTCTCCGGCGGCCACGGCGGCGACGGCTGCCTGTCGTTCCGCCGGGAGAAATACGTGGAAATGGGCGGACCCGACGGCGGCAACGGCGGCCGCGGCGGCGACGTCTGGCTGGAGGTGGACCCCCACAAAACCACCCTGGCCGATTTCGCCTATCGGCCCCACTTCAAGGCCGGTTCCGCCCTCAGCGGACACAGCGCCAACAAGACCGGCCGATCCGGCGAGGACCTTGTCATCCGCCTGCCGCCCGGCACCATGGTCTATCGCGAGGGAAAACTCGTGTGCGATTTGAAAAATCCGGGGGAACGGTTCCTGGCCGCCCACGGCGGCCGCGGCGGCCGCGGCAACGCCTCCTTCAAGACCAGCACCAACACCGCCCCCCGCATCGCCGAGAAGGGGGAGACCGGCGAGTCCGCCGAATTGGACCTCGAACTCAAACTTTTGGCGGACGTGGGACTGGTGGGTTTCCCCAACGCCGGCAAGTCCACCCTGCTGTCGCGCATCACCAAGGCCCACCCCAAGATCGCCGATTACCCCTTCACCACGCTCTCGCCCAACCTGGGCGTGGCGCACGTCGGCGAACGTTCCTTCGTGGTGGCGGACATCCCCGGCCTCATCGAGGGCGCCCATCAGGGCAAGGGCCTGGGGGACGAATTCCTCCGGCACGTCGAACGCACGCGCGTGCTGATCCATTTGGTGGACGTTTCCGGCTGGGACGGAAAATCCGCCTATCAAAATTTTTGCGCGGTCAACAAGGAGTTGGGGGCCTATTCGGAACGGCTCCTCCAGAAACCGCAGGTGGTGGCCGCCACCAAGATGGACCTGACGGACGCGGAGAAAAAAAGGACCGTTTTCGCCCGGCGGCTGAAGAAGACCCGGGTCCACGCCATCTCCGCCGTCACGGGGCTCGGCCTGGCGCCGCTCCTGGCCGCGGTGCTCAAAGCGCTGGACAAAGCCCCCGACGCCGACCTCTTCGTGCCCGCGCCGTCGGCCCTCTACCGCCTCGAACCGGATTTTTGGGTGGAGAAGGAAGGCGAGCTGTTCCGCGTGCGGGGAAAAGGGGTCGAACGGCTGGTGGCCATGACCAATTTCGATCAGGACGAGGCCATCGCCCGCCTGCAGAAAATTTTTCGTAAAATGGGTGTTGAGAAGACGCTCGAACAAAAAGGGATCGCCGCGGGGGACCTCGTGGCCATCGGAGATTATGAGTTCACCTACAAGCCGGAACCGCCCCGTCGTCGTTAAAGTCGGCACCGCCATGTTGAGCCGCCCTCAGGGCGGACTCAACACGGCCCGCGTCCGCTCCCTCGCCGAGGAACTGGTCGCCCTTCAGAAACGGGGTTCCCCCGTGGTGCTGGTCACCTCGGGCGCCATCGGCGCCGGCATGGACAAGTTCGGCTGGAAGACCCGCCCCACCGTTCTGTCCGACAAACAGGCCGCCGCCGCCGTGGGCCAGGTGGTCCTCATGGAGGCCTACGAGAAGGCCTTCGGTCGTTTGGGCGTCACCGTGGCGCAGGTCCTCCTCTCCCGCTCCGACATGGAGGACCGGGAACGCTACCTCAACGCCCGCAACACCCTCAGCGCCCTCCTCTCGCGCGGCGTCCTTCCCATCATCAACGAGAACGACACCGTGGCCACCGAGGAGATTCAGTTCGGCGACAACGACTCGCTGGCGGCCCTGGTGGCGGCCAAGGTGGGGGCGGGAAAACTCTTTTTACTGACGGACGTGGACGGCCTCCTCTCGGGACGCGAACAGGACGCCCGGCTCCTGCCGGAGGTGTTCCAAATCACTTCGGAGATCGAGGCCCTGGCCGGCGCCAAGGGCGGCAGCCACAAGAGCGTGGGCGGCATGAGCAGCAAGCTCCGTGCCGCGAAACTCGCCATGGCCTCCGGCGTGGAGGTGTGGATCGCTTCGGGAAAACGTCCCGGCGTGATGGGGGAGATATTGCAGGGGCACGGCGTGGGCACCCGGTTCCAGGCCCGGGCGGACAGCCTCAACGCCCGCCAACGCTGGATCGCCCTGGGCCGCCGGGTCAAGGGGACCCTCGTTCTGGACGCCGGCGCCGAGGCGGCCATTTTGCAGAACAAGCGGAGCCTGCTGCCTTCGGGCATCGTGCGGGTGGAGGGGACCTTCCACGCCGGCGACACCGTCAAACTGCTCAACGGGTCGGGCGTGGAGATCGCCCGCGGGTTGACGGCCTACTCCTCGGAAGAGGCGAAAAAGATCCGCGGCCGAAAAAGCATCGAATTGGAACGCCTCCTCGGCCGCCCTTGCCCCGCCGAAGTCATCCACCGCGACAACCTGGTGTTGCTCACCTAAAACATGCGCCGCCTCCGCCGGCTGCCGGTCTGGATCGGCAAAGGCGTCCTCATCGTCCTTCTGGCGGAGATCGTCCTCCAACTCACCGGCCGGCTCTATTACGCCACCCATCGGCATTTTCTCCAGCCGCCCTCCGAGACGGCCGCCACGGCGGATTTCGTCATCCTCTTCGTCGGCGAATCCACCACGGCCGGCGACGGCGCGGAAGATCTTCGGACCGGCCCTTTTCCCGCCCAATTGGAAGTCCTTTTGGAAAGGCGTTTCCCCGGGATGGATTTTGCCTGTGTGAACTTGGGGCTGAAGGGGACCACGACCCCGTACCTGCTCAACAAACTAAAGACGGACCTGGATGCCTATCGGCCGGACCTCGTCGTCATACAGGCGGGGAACAATCTGCCGGCCCCCCATTTCATGCTCGTCCCCGTGGTGCGACTCGGGAAATGGACATGGGAAGATGTCGTGTTTTTTCTTCAACGATCGAGGATTTATCGCTTTTGCCGGCTGGTCGGAGAGATCCTTTGGCGCGGCGGGAGCGAACGCCTGTACAAGGCGGTCAACGATAACGAGGATATCCCCCGCCGGATGAGATCGCTCCTGGTCCATCACAGCGTCGCCGATATACGGAACATGGTGCGTACGGCGCGGCGGCAAGGGGTGAAACCGGTGCTCTGTAATTATTTTGAAAGCCGGTCCAATCCGTTCCTGGCGCGACTCGCCGCGGAGCTGGACGTCCCCCTTTGCGACAACCAACTTGTTTTTGGAAGGCTTTTGAAACGGGGGGAGGCGCGGAATTATCTTTCGGCGGACGGCTGGCATCCCAACACCGCCGGATACCGCCTCATCGCGGAGAACCTGCTGCGCACGCTTATCGAAAAAGGGCTTCTGCCTCGAACGCCGCCGCGGTCGGGCGCGGCCTGAGCGTGTTTAGAATTTTTCCCAGTGGATCACTTCGTCCAGCGGCCGTTTGGCCGGCGGCCGGCCGGCCGCCGCGGCGTAGCCGAGAGGCACCAGGGACACCAGTTTGTAGCCGTCGGGCAGGCCGAGCCGTTCCGCCACCGCGCCGCCGTACGGTTTCTTGTCGCCGGCCACCCAGCAGGACTGCACCCCCAGCGCGGCCGCGGCGATCATCAGGGCGGTGGTGGCGTTGCAGCCGTCCTCCAGATAATATTTCGTGTCCTTGCAGAAAACGGCCACGCACGCCGGCGCCTGTTCGATGAATTTGCCGTTCTCCGCCAGCCCCGCGATCTGTTTCCGCGCGGCCGCGTCGGTCACCACCACGAACTCCCACGGCTGCACGTTCCGCGCCGTCGGGGCTCTCCGGCCCGCGTCCACGATCTTCTCGAGCACGTCTTTGGGCACGGGTTTGGAAGTGTAGCTCCGTTCGCTGTATCGTCGGGCGATAGCTTCTAAAGCGTCCATGGTCAAAACCTCCGGAAGAAAGGATAGGCCTCCATTGTATCATCTTGTGAAAAATGACGCAGCCGGCGCCCGGCCCCTTTTCGTTGGATCCGGTGGTTGGATCTTGGGAAGTATCGCATGAATTTTTCGGAAGGCAACGAAGTTGCCGTCGGCTGCGCGGCCTGGCTGGACCGCTCCCTTCTGAAAGACGGCGATTTTTATCCGCGCAAGACCATGACCTCGCGCGACCGGCTGGCCTGGTACGCCCGCTTCTTCCCGTTCGTGGAGGTCAACTCCAGCTACTACGCCCTGCCCGCCCCGCCGACCGTTTCCCAGTGGGCGGAGGCCACCCCGCCCGGCTTCCTTTTTGGAGTCAAGGCCTGGGGCCCCCTGACCGGCCACACTGTTCAGGCGCTCGCCGTGCCGCCGGCCCTGCGGCGATATTTCCTCAACGTCCCCCGGAACGCCCGCGGCGAAATCGAAGCCCGGCATTTCCCACCGTCCGCCCGGGAGGCCTCGTTCGAACTCCTCCGGGAGGCCGTGTCTCCGCTGGTCCGCTCCGGCAAACTGGGGTATTTGCTTTTTCAAATGGCGCCCTGGGTGTCCGACACCGCCGAGGGGCGCCGCGCCCTCGCCGCCCTGCCCCGCCGGTTCCCGTCCATCCCCGTGGCCGTGGAGTTCCGCCATCCGGACTGGATTCCCGGCCGCACCGAGGACACCCTGAAATTTTTGGAGGACAACGGGCTCAGCCACGTGGCGGTGGACGCGGTCTGGATGCCGCGGGTGGCGGCGGCCACGGGGCCGGTGTTCGTGTTGCGCTGTCACGGCCGCAACGAGGCCGGCTGGCGCGCGCAGAAAGAGGGCCGGGCGCCCACGGTGGCGGAAAAATACGATTACCATTACAGCGACGGCGAGGTCGACGAGTTGGTGGCGGCGGTGCGCCGGGAGGCCGGCCCCCGCCGACGGGCGTTCCTGGTGTTCAATAACAACAACAAGGATTATCCGGTCCGCAACGCCCTGTCGGCCCGGAAAAAACTGGGTCAGCCCGTCCCGGACCTCGCCGCCGCCCAGAAGGCCTGGCGTTCCGACCGTTCCCCGCGGGACCCCGCCGCCGAGCTCTTCAAATGGTAAAATAGGAATCGTTGTGAAACACCTCCTGTGCGCATTCCTCCTGTTGTTCACCGGGTTCGCCGGGGCGTTCCTCGGCAAATCCCGCAGCGGGGCCGCTCCCGCGTGGGCGCGTTGGCGCGGGCTCTTCCAGCTCCTCTTCCCCGCGGGTTTCCTGGGCCTCATCGTCTATGTCTCTTTTTCCTATCGATGGTATGTTTCCCTCCTCCTTATCGCGCTCCAGTTCGGCGTCGTTTCTCTGTTTCGGAAAATTTTTCTCTCCGGAGAGGACCGTTCCCAGGAGGACCTGTCGTTCCGGCAGGGGCTCCAGGAAAATCTCAAGCGGCTCCAGGAATTGAACGCCGCCAAACTGCGGGAACGATCGAAGAAATAGAGGTCTCCGTCGTTTTTCAAAAAGAACCGAGGAGGAATCATGAAACGTGCCTTGTTCGTTGTGGGAGTCGTCAGCCTGTCCGCCGGCCTGTTGTTCGCGGGCGATATGAAAATGCCGTCCGTGGGAAAGGTCTCGGCCGAACCGCCCGCCGCCGCCCCGGCCGCGGAGAAGTTCACCTGTTCCATGTGCGGCGGGGAATACACCGGCGCCGGCAAATGCGCCAAATGCGGCATGGACCTCGTCAAAAAAACGGAGGAGAAGCAGGTTTACAGCTGCCCCCAGTGCGGCAAAGAGTCGGATGCCCCGGGTAAATGCATGAAGTGCGGCGTGGAAATGAAAGTGAAGGAGATCAAGGCGAAAGCCGAAGAGATCTCCACCCAGGTGCAGGAAGCGAAGCCCGCCCTGGAAAAGGCGAAAGAGAAGGTCAAATCCAAGAAGAAGAAATAGTTCTTTGGGATCGGCGGTCCCGATGATGGATGAACGTCTTCGGGGCCGCCGGTCCGCCGATTTTCAAGACGTTTTCCGCCGTTGTTCCGTGCGGCGCGCCGGCCGTGCCGGGGAATTTCGAATCGGGGCCGCGTGTGGTCGCCGGCCCTTTTCAAAAAATCAGGAGGAAGTTTCGTATGATCGGAAAAATGTCATGGAAGCAGGGACTGGTGTGCGTGGTTCTGCCGTTCTTCGTTTCGTGCGCCAAGCCGCCCACCCAGGAAATGTCCGACGCCGAAGCCGCGGTGACCGCCGCCGTGCAGGCCGGCGCGGAACAATACGCCAAGACGGAGCTGGCCGCGGCCAACGACGCCCTCGCCGACGCCCGCGCCAAACTGGAAAGCAAGGACTATAAAGGCGCCAAAGCGGCCGCCCTCGAAACCAAGGCCAAGGCCGACGTGGCCCAGAGCGCCGTGGAGCCCAACAAGGCCGCGGTGATGACCACCGTGCAGGAACGCATGAACGGGCTGAAACCGGAGATCGACGCGGTCCAGTCCGCGGCGTCCAAGCTGAAAGGCCGGGGGGTCGAACCCATCAAGGCGGAGGCCGCCGCGTTGACCGACCTGTGGGCGGGCGTGCAGACCGCTTTCGACGGCGGCGACTACAACGGCGCCTTGCAGAAGCTGGACGAACTCCAGCCCCAGCTCACGGCCGCCCGCACCTCGGTGGACGCCGCCGCCAAGGCCCGGCTGCCCGGTCAGGCGAAAAAGAAATAAGTTCCTCCCGTCCTTAAAAACGGTCTCGCGGGCCGAAACTCGCGGGACCGTTTTTTTGGCGGACACCGATATCCCAAGGAGAACGGAACCATGGCGGGCGAATACGTCTTCGTTTTGTCGGGGCTCAGCAAGTCCTACGGCCCCAAGGTCGTCTTCAAGGACATCCACCTGTCCTTCTACCACGGCGCCAAGATCGGCATCGTGGGGGAAAACGGCACCGGCAAGTCCACCCTGTTGCGGGTCATGGCCGGCGTGGAAAAGGATTTCATCGGGTCGGCCGAGCCCAAGAAGGGCGTGCGCATCGGGTACCTGCCCCAGGAACCCCGCCTCGACCCCGCCAAGACCGTCCGCCAGGAGGTGGAGTCGGCCTTCAAGCACATCACCGACCTGGTGGCGGAATATGAGAAACTTTCCGACAGCATGTCCCAGCCCATGTCGGACGACGCCATGGAAAAGACCCTGGAGAAGATGGGCCGCCTTCAGGAGACCATCGAGGCGGCGGACGGGTGGGACATCAAGCGGCACGTGGACGTGGCCATGGACGCGCTGGTGCTCCCCCCGGACGACCTCGCCACCACCAAGATCTCCGGCGGCGAGGCGCGCCGCGTGGCCCTCTGCAAACTCCTGCTCCAAAAACCGGACATCCTCCTTTTGGACGAGCCCACCAACCACCTCGACGCCGAGACCGTCAACTGGCTCGAAGGCACCCTGCGCGATTATCCCGGCAACGTCATCATCGTCACTCACGATCGCTACTTCTTGGACAACATCACCCGCTGGATCCTGGAACTCTACCGCGGCGAGGGGTTCCCCTTCGAAGGCAACTACTCCGCCTGGCTGGAACAGAAGTCCAAACGGCTGGAACTGGAGGAGAAAAAGGCGTCGTCCCTGCAGCGGCGGCTGAAGGAGGAGCTGGCCTGGATGCACCTCACGCCGTCGGCCCGCAGCGGCAAGAGCAAGGCGCGCATCCGCGAATACGAGACGCTGGTGTCTCACCAGAAGACCGTGGACGTCAACTCGCTGGACATCCAGGTGGTGCCCGGCGCGCCGCTCGGCGCCAAGGTCATCGAGGCCCGCCACCTTTTCAAGGGATACGGCGACAACCAGCTCCTGCAGGACGTCTCCTTCGACATCCCCCGCGGCGCGGTGGTGGGGCTGGTGGGCCCCAACGGCGTGGGCAAGACCACCCTGTTCCGCATGATCGTGGGCGAAGAAAAACCGGACAAGGGCGAGCTGGTCGTCGGCCCGTCGGTGTCGTTGTCCTACGTGGACCAGAAACGCGAGACCCTGGACGAGACCAAGACGGTGTTCCAGGAGATCAGCGGCGGGGTCGACCACCTCGATATCGGCGGCAAACTCGTTCCGGCGCGGGTGTATCTGTCACGGTTCAATTTCAAGGGCACGGACCAGCAGAAGAAAGTCGCCGCCCTCTCCGGCGGCGAACGCAACCGGCTCCACCTGGCCAAACAGATGCTGAAAGGGGGCAACGTGCTCCTGCTGGACGAGCCCACCAACGACCTGGACGTGGACACCATCCGCGGGCTGGAGAACGCCATCATGGAATTCAGCGGCTGCGTGCTGGTCATCAGCCACGACCGGTTCTTCCTCGACCGCATCTGCACGCACCTGTTGGTGTTCGAGGGGGAAGGCGAACTGCGTTGGTTTGAGGGGAACTTTCAGGAATACCAGGAAGTGCGCCGCCGCGAGCTGGGCGGACGCGAAGAATCCCGCCGCAGCAAATACAAAAAACTCACGATCAAATAGGAAGCGGCCTCACACGTTTTCCGGGGCGGTGGGGCCGGCCTCGGCGCGCGTGCGGCGGTGGTTCACCAGGAAGATGCCGGCCAGCACCAGCGTGCCGCCGATGAGCTGGTGCGTCCGCAGCGTTTCGCCGAACAGCGGGATGGCCAACAGCGCCGTCACGAGGGCCTGCCCCAGCAGACTCACCGACAGCGGCGCGGCCCGCAGGTGCCCCAGCGCGTAGTTGATGGCCAGCCACCCCGCCAGATGAGAAATCAGCCCCAACCCCAACAGCGACATCCACGCCTTGGCCGAATAGCCCGAAAACGACAGCCCGAACAACGCCACCCCCGCGCCGAGGAGCGCCAGGCTGGTCAGCGTGGAGAGCGTCATGAACGTCAGTGTGTCCACGTGGGCGCGGGCGTGCTGGGTGGAAAGCAGATACACCGCGTAGCACCCGCTGGCGGCCAGGGCCATCAGGTCGCCGGCGTTCAGCCGATGGCTGTACCACGCCGTCTCGCCGATCAAGATCGTCATGCCGGCCAGGGACAAAGCCAGCCCCACCCAATACAACCCCGGCAATTTCTCCCGGAAAAGCCACAGACTTCCCAGCCCCACCCACAGCGGCGCGTTGTTGGCCAGCAGGGTGGCGGTGGCCGCCGGCGTGAGCAGCAGACTGGAGTTCCACAGCACCAGATCCACGGCAAAGAACACCCCGCCCAACAGGATGAGCCGCATGTCTTTCCTTCCGGGCAGGCGCGGGCCCCGTCCCAGCCACCACGGCAGAAGCGCGGCGCTCGCCACGAAAGTGCGGTAAAACGCGGACACCGGCCCCGGCACTGCGGCGAACTTCACAAAGATGGCCGAGAACCCGATGCACAGAATGCCCGCGCCCAGGGCCAGATACGCTTTAACGGAGGAGGAGCGGGAAGAGCGGGGCGTCATGCGCGGTGGGGGCGGTCAGAGGAGGTCATGAAGGACGGAGAGGAGTTGAAACATCAGTTTCTCCAGGAAACGTGCCCGCACGTCCGTGTTGCAGTACAGCGACACCAGGGTTTTCCGCGCTTCCACATAATAGGAAAAGCCCGCAAAGCCGGGCCCTTCGCCGCCGTGGCCGAAGATCTTGCCGAACCGCGGGTCGTCGTAATAGCGCAGGCCCAGCCCGTAGCCCGGCGAGGCGAAAAAGGGATGTTTGAAGGGAATGAGGACGGGTTTCTTCATTTCCGAAACAAAGTCCGGCGACAACAGCCGGCCGTTCAAAAGACCGTCGAAGAAAACGTTCAGCTCTTCGAGCGGGGCGCCCACCACGCCGTGGGCGATCCATCCGGGATGGAAAACGGCGCGCACGTCCTCCGGCCGGCCGGCGGGGTTGAACTGGCGGGCGTAGCCGGGCGTGAGGCGTCGCATGTCCGCCGGGCCGTTCAGCAAAAATGTGCGGCGCAGGCGGAGAGGTTCCAGCACCTGTTCGGAGAGCAGCTGGGAAAACGGCCGGCGCGCGGCCGCCTCGGCGGCTTTGCGCAGGAGGAGATAGCCCGTGCCGGAATACAACCAGGCCGTGCCGGGCTCGAACAGGAATTTTTCGGCGAACACGGCCTCCAAAAACCGCGGTTCGTCCCACGGGGCGGACGGCGATTGCGCCATGCCCGCCTTGTGGCTGTTCAGGGCGCGGTAATCCGGCAGGCCGGAGGTGTGGTTGAGCAGCTGGCGGAGCGTCACCGGTTTGTCAAAAGGCAGGTCGGGCAGCCAGCGGCGCAGCGGGTCGTCCAGGCCGAGGAGGTTGTCCTGCGCCAGGCGCAGCACCACGGCGGCGATGTAGCTCTTGCTGGCGCTGTACGCCGGAAAGGCGGACTCGACGGACAGGGGGCGCTTCTTTTCCGGGTCGGCGAAGCCGGCGAAAAGGGGGAGCGGTCGGTCGCCGGTGATGTGCACCGCCACGCCCAGAACGTTGAAGTCCTTCAGCCAGGGGTCCACGTAGGCCCGCAGTCGCTGTTCCAGGGGAAGGGTCATGAGGGGGGAAGGGGAAGAGTCATCAAGGGTTCGGGTCTCGAGAAAAGAAGGTGAACCAAGGTCCGTATTTCCCGCACGTGTCCACCCAAAACACGTCTCGGCGTTTTTGACGACATCGCGCGCTCTTGGCGAAAAAAACGCGGCCCTTCGCCGGTCCGGCCCGCGCCGTCAAACGTTCTTTCCCGGATACGGCGCATAATTTTTGGGACAACCATCGCCCGGCCGAAGAGGCCGGCGCCGAATCGACGAAGCTCTGGGATTTTCACTTCTCCTCCAACATGCGGAACATGGAGAACACCGGCTAATTTTGTATCATGACATTCCGTCGACGTTACGCTGAAAGTCCAGCAAGGGATAGGCCCGACATGAAATGATGGGAAAAATAAAAATCTATGACAAGTTGTTTGGCAGCGGGCCCGTCGGCGTATTGCTGAGCCTTGTTCTTTTGTCCGCTGCCCACCAGCTCAACAGGCGGATTCACCTTCCCCCCGTCACAAACAACCGATTCCTTCCGAGTTTGGCATTTTTTGTTTCAATTTTAATAACGGCGGTCATCATCGTTTGGAGTGTCAAGTCGTTGCCCGTCGCCGACAGGGGCAATAAACTCTGCACGACCGGGGCATTTAAATACGTCCGCCACCCGCTTTACGCGGCGTTTCTATCGGTATTTAATTTCGGATTGGCCGTCTACCTGAACAGTTATCTTTACCTCCTTTGGGCGGTGCTTTTGCATCCCCTTTGGCATCTCCTCATCCGATCGGAAGAAAGAATGTTGGTCGACCTGTTTGGAGAAGGTTACATCGAGTATCAGAAAAAGACGGGACGATTTTTTCCTAGACTGTTCCGGAGAGGAACAGGATAAAAAATCCGGAGGAAACCTTCAAAAATTCGCCCCATCCCTCCGGCCGTGTCGCCCCCGCCGCTGACAATACAAAAAACCAACGATCCGCCGACCCGGATTCTCCGGCCCCGTCGCCGGCCCGGCCCGCTCCTTCGACGGGGGAGTGTGGACTTATTTTTCTGATCTTTGCGGCGGGCTAGAACCGGACGGACGCTCCGATGAACGGGAGAAAAAGGTGCTCGGGCGTATCGACCGCTTCTTTTTCCAAGATCGGCCCGTTCGGTGATCCGCCGCGGAACCCGGTCGTGGTCAGATATTCGCCGTGTTGGAAGACTATCAGGTTCTTTAGTCCCACGTGGAGGTGGGAATTGGAACCGATCCGGCAGGACCCCCCCACCGAAAAAACCAAAGAAGGGTCGTAGTGACTCATGTTCTGGGTGGAAATGCCTTGTCCCTCCCAGGATTGTCGGAGATAGGTCACCCCGACGCCGCAACGAAAAGAAGCGCCGAACCGGGATCCCTGCAGAAGGGCCTCCATATACGGACCGAGATATCCGCCGGACAATTTATAATTCAGCGACCAGGATCCGGTCTGGGTAAAAAGGCCCGTGATGGGTTCTTTTTTCGGGTCGAGATACGCCAATTCCGCGCCGACGTTCCAACGGGGCGACAGTGTGTGCGACACGGACAGCCACGGCATCGATTGATGGTGGAGGAAGGTCGCGGAATCCGTCGCGGTTATTTCCGAGAGCTCGAGGGCGATCTGCCATTCCGGGCGAAGCTCGCCGGCCCCGTCGGCGCGGCCGATGGCCGGACCGTACCCGCAACAAAGACCGAAGACCACAAAAGCCTTCAGCGTATTCCTTTTGACCATGATCCCCTCCCGTATCCGAATTCCCCGCATGAGGAATCATTATATCAATCATCCGGCCGTCCGGTCGGGGCCGGCTTCTTTTCTATGTGGCTGAGGGCGGTTTTCGGGCTGGGGTGCGCGCGCAAGACGGGAATTGAAAAACTTTTGGCCGTCGGCCAATTGGTTCCCAAAAAGAAAAAGGGCCTCACCCCCATAAGGGGTCAGACCCTTCGCCTCAGTTCGAGGCGCAAATTAAGTGGAGCTGAAGGGGATCGAACCCTCGACCTCGTCGTTGCGAACGACGCGCTCTCCCAGCTGAGCTACAGCCCCAAAGTAACGACCATTGTCGCGTGGGGCAGTCCCTGACGTGCTGGAAAAAGCATCACCCTTTCCAGCGATTACGGCAGGGGCCCCACGCAGAGCTTTGGGATCTGCGGCACCGCATCGCGGTGACAACTCCGCAGACAGCCCCAAAAACTTCAAAATATCAGTATGAAAACAACTGTTGCTGGGCAGTCCCTGACGTGCTGGAAAAAGCATCACCCTTTCCAGCGTTTACGGCAGGGGCAGCCCCAAAAAAATGTCAAAAAACTTCCGCAATTCAATGCTTCTCAGTTTCGCTGAAATTATAGCACATCCCGGGGACAGGTCGACGAAGGCGGGGCGCGATGATTTGGAAAGAGGTCGGTGTTGGGGAAAAGAGAATTAAGGCCGGAGCAGTTCGAAGCCGCTGTCCGGCTCGAAAGCGCGCACGGCCGACGTATCCAGCAATTCAACCAAGATCACTTCCAGCACATGCCACACCCGCACACCCTCGCGCACGCAGCCGGTCACAGTCGCCTTCTTCCGGCCGCATGCCACGTGCATGTGCAGCACGGGCTCGCCTTTTTCGTTGGGAAAAAGGGTGCCGGTGCCGGTTACCTCATGGACGTTGTCCAAGAGGTGTTTCATGGGGACGATCGGCTTGCTTCGGCCGGCCTTGGGCCCCACGACCAGCGTGCTGTCCGTGTCGGCCCCGCCCAAAACGACCAAAAACCCGGCCCGAACGGAATGTGTTTGGGCGAATTTTTCGATTTCCCGATGGATGATGTCCCCGTCTTCCAAACGGATGATGAAGGTCCGGCCTTGTTTTGCCTGAGAAAATTTCATGGATTCCTCCGCTTTTCAGAACTCATCGCAAAAGACCCCAACGGAAATTATATTCAATTAGTCCAATTTTTGAGGGGGACGTCAAATGGAGGGTGGCTGCGATGGCTGAAATCGAAGGGGGCCGGAGAATGTCAGGGAAACCGGCACCCGGCAAAACGGGCGCGGTTTTCGATCAAGCTTTCGACGCCAACACGGCCGGCGCCTTTTCAAACCGTTGTTTCACAAGCGCAATGAGCGCGTCCACCGCGCTCTCCAGAGGGACCCGGCTCGTATTGATAACGGCGTCGTATTCCAGCGGGTCGGCCGCGTTCCGGTTGAAAAACGTCTTCACCAGCCGTTGCCGGTCCTGGTCCAGTTGGGCGACGGTGGTTTCCGCTTTGTCACGGGGCAGGTCCCTTTCGCGCATCATGTATTGGATGCGCTGTTCCTTCTCCGCCACCAGCCGCACGTGGATTCCCAGGGGCAACAGCCGCGTGACGAAAGATCCGGCCCGGCCGACGACGACCACTTTCCCAACGCTGGCCAGGGACATGATGAGGCGGAAGATTTTCGTGTAGACCGCCACCTGCGGCGAGGTGCCGCCGATGATTTGCGACAGATAATCGTTCAGTTCGCTGTTGAACCTTTCCGACAGCAGCGGCTCAAGGGAGGTCTTCATTTTCGGGTCGGCAAGGACGGCTTCGCAAATTTCCTGATCGAGCATGTGCCATCCTTGATAGACCGGAAGGCTTTCCTTCTCCATTCGTTTCAGGATGGCTTGCGCCAGTAAATGTCCGCCCGCCCCCGCTTCGCGGGAAATCGTGATGAAGGGATAAAGGTTTTTATGCTCGGTTTCGATGTGGACCGCTACTTTGGCCTTCAAATACTGTTGAAACTCCGCGATGGATGCCGCCAAAGACCCCGTGGAAGATCCCATAAAAATACCTCCGTGCTATCGGGTTTTCCAACATCCCTGGAATAAAAAAACCGCCACTAATGGAAGAGCCGGAGATGGTTCGCAACTGTTAAGACAAGCACCAGCCCTGGTTGAATTTTATGGGCGGTTACCACCCGCGTTCTTTTTTGCACTTGTCGAGAAATTTCCATCCAAAGAGGATAGGGGTTAAGATTCCCGCCAAGAAAGAAACTCCGCCAACATAAATAATCAGTTTTGTATGTTCTTCCGAAATGCCGATGGGTTTAAATCGTTGTGCCGCCGCCGTTACTCCAAGAATAAAAACAAGAAAAGAAATCCAAAATATTTTTATTATTTCCGGAGGTGTGACCCAGGGAATTGGCATCCAGCGATGGTGCAAAAATGCACTTTTTCGGAAGGCCTCGACACTCCTGGGCCACGCGAGCAACATGGCATCTTTCATCCCGAGGATAATCTCGAGCTTTGCCAATTCAAAAACGATATAGCGAAAATTATAACCCAGGGCTAGGGAATAAATTGCACCGAGAAGAAGCGCAAGCAATACGCCAATAGTCCCAGGAACAAAAGCCGAGGCGGCTTCTTTTTTGTAGCACAACCAAATAAATCCACCAAGGGCTGGTCCGAGAATGGCGAGATATTGAAAAATTTCTTGCTCCCTGTGTCGGAGGGCTTCAAGCATGAGTTGGTGCATGTTCTCGAGCGCTGTTCGGTCATTCTGGGACGGGGGCGCTTGATTCGGCATCAGGTCCTCCTGTGGTGCTTGGTTTCAGGCAAAAACGGTATTAAATGTTACCGAAGTTGGCAGTTGAGACTTGCCTCTTTCCCTGGGGCGCGTTGCTGAATCTACCAACTATCAAGACAGGTGCCAGCTTGCACGTCCTGAAGCGGCGCCGAGGGCGAACGCCGTGGCGAATTAAGTATCCTGTCCCCGGATTTCCACCGGATTTCCACTCGTTTTTGAGACTTTTTCAGAAGCTATTGGCCGTTAGCAGGAGAGGTCGATCTTCGGTCTTTTCATTTAAACCTGAATATATTTTTCTTCAATCCCATCGAGATAGCGTCCGTTGGGGAGCCCTAGCATAATGGCAATATTTTGCCTTCTTACTGCACGCCGAAATGTTCGCACCTGGCGATCTGTCCAGTTTTCGTGGACAAAATAGTCCGTCGCTTTTTGGCCTTTAGCTCGGGGTCGATATCCATCCTGGATGCTATTTAATGGTCGAAACCGACAATCTATTACGCGTACCCCCCATCTCCGACATGCATCCAACTTGGCCCGCATTTCATCATAGCTGAGCCGATGGTTATAGAGCATGAATACAAAAATATTATCGCTGGAAAACCCGGCTGTTCGAAGGGAGAATATTTGTTCTTTAATTTGTGGCCACATCAGGTATGGCCCATCCCAGGCAATTCGCGGATTTTTAAAGTGAGCCTTTTTTAATAAAACGGCTATTCCAGGATCGCTAGTTAACAATCTTCCATCAAGACCGCTTTGGCCTTCACATTCAACAGTGCAGCGATTAGGGAATCTAAATTCCGCGAGTTCGCCAAGAATATTTTTTATATGAGGGTTAGCCAATAGATTGTTGTCATAAAAAATTAATTTCTTTTTTTTAATCTCGGGCTGAATAGTTTTTTTGAATGACACCAGCGGTTCAACCTTCCAGGTTCCGCAAAAATTGCATCTGCGAAAACATCCGCGAGAAGCATGAATTATTTGATAATCCACATCCACCATATCGTAAGCAGGGATATAATTTTCTGCCACGCCATTGCGATATAAACCAGGTTCAACCGTATCGCAGCCTGTTTGTTTGGCATGTTCGGGCATAAGGGACGCATAAATTCCGCCTAATTCAATTTTGGCTTTGGGGTAAAGATTTTTATAGTAACGGACGCTTTCCCAAACATACGCCGACCAATATGTAAAAAGTGAAGTAATTTTTATTTCATCGGGATATCGTAATGCCGGGTAGTTTCCTCGATGTAGCTCTACGCGATCCCTGAGATGTCGATGATATGCTGCGATTTTTAATAATCCCACAGGCAAAAAATTTGAGTGATTTTTGCTTTTGGAGGGTATTGGGAAATCGGGTTCTACGAGGAGTGTTTTCATTTTATGGATTTATTTAAAAAAATGTGATTACAGATTTCTTCGAAAATGGTTAAAACACGATTAACTTTTAGATCGATGTTTGTGGGATGGGCACAATCGCATCGCGTGTCATATGCGCTTTTCAGCTGCTTATAATCGGCCATGTGGATAATTTTTTCATACAACAGATAATTTAGTAATTGATAATCATTGCCATCTCTTAACCCGTCCTCGTCGGAAACTTTTCGATAATGCGTATAATTATATGGTTTACATTTTTTGTCGGCCAACTCCTTCATTCGGTCAACCGCCGAATTATATTTCGAAATATTATTTGAAATAAAATCGATTATCCGGCTAATCCCCGTAGCCCAAATCATCACGACAGATGCCTTTAGGCATGCTGCCCGCATGCAGCTAAACGCTTCTTTAATATACGCCAATTCTTCGCTTGTCAAACTACTGCGCAGGAAACGTTTTTCGATGTCTGCCAATTTTGTCTGTTGCTGTGGCGTCGTTTTCAAAATTAACTGATGGGCGGCCGCCGGTTTATTCTTGGTAGATTTGGACTTTGATTTATGGCCCAATCCGAACTTTTTCATAAGGGCCTTGTCGGTTTCTAAATATTCATTAAAAGCCGTTTCAATACTTTTATCTTTTGAATTTAAAAAACGTTTTATAATACGTTTTATTTTTTGATGGTTTTTTTCATCTCGAAAAACATATTTGAAGGTATCCATTAAATAGCGGCTCTTAACGAGTTTGCTATCCAATGCTTTCTGCGCCATTATTTTTCTTATTTTATCTTCCGTATATGTAGCGACTAAATCGGGGTATTTCCTTTTCAGGGGGGTTATAAAACTCTTTTCATTTTGAATTAAATAACTCATATCTAATTCGTCACGCAGAACCTTGTCGATAATAACATCGTCATATTTACAAAGATTCATTAAATCGTCGATCTCATGGTCTTTGTGTTTAGTAATTTCAAGTAGCTTCTTTTTTAAATCGCCGTCTGAAATCTTCGGATTTTCTTGCATAAGATCGGCAATTATGGACTTGATGGATTTTGTTTCAGATGCTTTCTCCCATTGTTTTCGTAACATGTGAATTTGATAAGCTAAAACCCGGCCATTGGTGTCGCTATCGGCAATAATAGCAGGGGCTTTTGGCAGGCTAATTTTTTTTGCGGCGCGCAATCGTCTTTCCCCATCGATTAAAACATAGGTGTCTTTTTGTTTTGTTTCCTCCTTGACAACAAGCGGCTCAAGTATGCCGAATTCTTTTATTGATGACACCAATTTTTCGAATTCAGGATCTTTTAAAATTACTTCCTCGGATTCTCCGCGCGGGTTTTTCTTGTCGAAATGTATATTTTCGACAGGTAGTTGGGCTGGCGCAAACGAATTCATTTT
>Ga0116154_10000466_pt1 | contig 46859 bp, 38 predicted proteins | sample AD_UKC030_MetaG_FD_89898 | JGI IMG/M metagenome (GOLD analysis project Ga0116154, IMG submission 89898) | Active sludge microbial communities of municipal wastewater-treating anaerobic digesters from USA - AD_UKC030_MetaG | ecosystem: Engineered > Bioreactor > Anaerobic > Digestate | place: USA... | reverse complement strand
GGGGCCATCGAGGCTGCGGCCTGCGTCCTCGCGGTCGCCGAGGGCTTCGTCCCCCCCACGATCAACCTCGACCATCCCGACCTCGAGTCGGGCTGCGACCTCGACTACGTCCCTAACAAGGGAATCGCGATGCCGGTGCGCGCCGCCCTCTCGGCCTCGCTGGGCTTCGGCGGCCACAACGGGGTCCTCGCCTTCCGGAGGCCCTCGTGAGCGGCGGGGAGAAAGCCCCCCGCGGCGAGGCGGGGGCGGGCGCGGCCGCCGAGGAGCGGGAGCGCGCGGCGGCCGAGGCGGCGGCCCTCCTCGCCGCGGGCGGGGTCGGCGCCCTCCTCCCCCACCGCCCCCCCTTCCTCCTCGTCGACCGGGCCTGGCTCGAGGGCGAGCTCGCGGCGGGGGAACGATTCTTCCCCCCGGAGGAGCCCTTCTTCGCGGGCCACTTCCCTGGCTATCCCGTGGTGCCCGGGGTCCTCCTCGTCGAGGCCCTCGCCCAGTGCGGGGGGATCGGGGCCAAGCTCCTCGGGGTCGACCCCAAGGGCACCTTCGTCCTGGGCAAGATCGTCGAGGCCCGCTTCCGCCGCCAGGTGCGGCCGGGAGAGAAGCTGCGCATGGAGATCGAGATGCTGCGCTCGGGGCCCCTCGCCCTCCGCCAGCGGGGACGGGGCTTCGTCGGCGAGGAGCTGGCAGTCGAGGCCGAGTGGCTCGCGGTATCCGGAGGGGAACTGTGCTGATCAAGCCCATGGTGCGGAACAACATCTTCCTGAACGCCCACCCCGAGGGCTGCGCGCGGGAGACCGAGCGGCAGATCGCCTACGTCGAGGCGAGGCGGGCGGACTACGCGCGGCTTGCCGGGCCCCGGGCCGTCCTCGTCGTCGGCTGCTCGACGGGCTACGGCCTGGCCACGCGCGCGGCGGCCGCCTTCGGCTTCCGCGTCCCCACGGTCGGCCTCTCCTTCGAGCGGGCCCCCACGGCGACGAAGACCGGCAGCCCCGGCTGGTACGCGAACCGGGCCTTCGACGCGGCCGCGGCCCGCTCGGGCCTGGCCTCGCGTACGATCGACGCCGACGCTTACTCGCAAGGCGCCAAGCAGGCCGCGATCGCGGCGGCGGCCGAGCTGGGGCTGCGCTTCGACCTCGTCGTCTACTCCCTCGCCTCCCCCGTCCGGCCGGACCCGGCGACGGGCGAGCTCCACCGCTCGGTCATCAAGCCGATCGGGAAGAGCTACCGCGGCGCGACGGTCGACGTCTTCTCAGGCGCGCTCTCGAAGGCCGAGATCCAGGGCGCCACCGAGGCCGAGGCCGAGGCCACGGTCAAGGTCATGGGCGGGGAGGACTGGGAGCTCTGGATCGAGGCCCTACGCGCCGCCGGCGCCCTGGCCGAGGGGGCCCTGACGGTCGCCTACTCCTACGTGGGGCCCTCGCTCTCCTGGCCCATCTACCGCGACGGCACGATCGGCCGCGCCAAGGCCCACCTCGAGGCCACGGCGGCTCGCCTCTCCGCCTCGGCCCCCGACGGCCTGCGGGCCTACGTCTCGATCAACAAGGCCCTCGTCACGCGCTCGAGCGCGGTGATCCCGATCATCCCCCTCTACGTCTCCACCCTCTTCAAGGTGATGAAGGAGCGGGGAGTGCACGAGGACTGCGTCGCCCAGATGGACCGGCTCATGCGCGCGCGCCTCTACGCGGGCGGCCCGCCGGCCCTCGACGCCGAGGGGCGGATCAGGCTCGACGAGCTCGAGATGGACGCGAAGGTCCAGTCGGAGCTCGAGGCGCGGATGTCGCGCATCGGGCCCTACAACCTCGCCCAGCTCGCCGACGTCGAGGGCTTCCGGGGCGACTTCCTCCGGGTCCACGGCTTCGAGGTGCCCGGCGTGGATTACGCCGCGGAGATCCCGCCGGACTGGGACCCCGCGGGCGCATAGCAGCAGGAAGCGCCATCGCGCATGGGGCCATGGGGCCCCGCCTTCGCGGAGATCGCGCGATGGCGCGCTTCCTATGTCGTCCTCACGAGTACTCCGGCAGGAAATCCCTGTGGGCCTCGAACAGATCGTCGCACATCGCGCGGATGTCCTCGAGGGAGAGCTCGGCCGCCGCGTGCGGGTCGAGGTAGGCCGCCTGGTAGACGAGGTCGCGCTTTCGCGCCAGGGCCGCCTCGACCGCGAGGAGCTGGACGTTGACGTTCGTCATGTTGAGGGCGGCGCATTGGGTCGGCAGGCGGCCCGCATAGCAGCCCTGGACCCCGTTGCGGTCCACGAGGCAAGGCACTTCCACGACCGCCTCGGCCGGCAGGTTCGGGATGAGGCCCTTGTTCAGCACGTTGCCGTGGATCCGGTACGGGACCCCGGTGACCGCCGCCTCCATGATGTAGGCGCCGTATTCCTTGGTCTTCTCGTGCCTGAGCTCGGCGTTGTGCACGATCTCGTCGCGGCGCTTTTCCCAGTTGGCGATCTGGCGGACGCAGCGCCTGGGGTACTCGTCCAGGGGGATGTTGAACTCCTCGATGAACTGGGGGTAGCGCGACTTGATCCAGTAGGGCGTGTACTCGGCGTTGTGCTCCGAGCTCTCCGTGACGTAGTAGCCGAAGTGGCGCATGATCTCGAAGCGGACCATGTCGCCGTGCTTCTCGGCCCCGGGCTTCCGGGCCGCCTCGTTCTTGGCCGCGGCGCGGCGCCTGATCTCGGGGTAGAGGTCGCGGCCGCCCGACTCGATCTCGAGGAGCCAGGCCATGTGGTTGATGCCGGCTATCTTCCAGCGGGTCGCCTCCGGGTCCTCGGCCATGCCGAGGCTCTTGAGGAGGTCGGGCACGCAGCTCTGCACCGAATGGCAGAGTCCCACGCTGCGGACGGCGCTTCCGCGGAGCATGCCCCCCGTGACGATGGCCATGGGGTTCGTGTAGTTGAGGAGCCAGGCCTCGGGGCAGACCGCCTCCATGTCCCGCGCGACGCCGAGCATGACCTCGACCGTCCGCAGGCCCCGGAACACCCCGCCCACGCCGAGGGTGTCGGCTATCGTCTGCCTGAGGCCGTATTTCTTGGGTATCTCGAAATCGACCACGGTGGAAGGCTCGTAGCCGCCCACCTGGATGGCGTTGATGACGAAGCTCGCGTCCTTGAGGGCCTCGCGGCGCTGCGGGACGCCCAAGTGGGCGCTCACCCTGGCCTTCCCGCCGTTGACCGTGCGGTTCAGGGTCTCGATCATGCGCCTGGATTCCTCCAGGCGCTTTTGGTCGATGTCGTAGAGCGCGATCTGCGCCTCGGAAAGGGCCGGCGTGAGGAGCGAGTCCCCGAGGATATTTTTGGCGAATATGGTGCTGCCGGCGCCAAGGAAGGTGATCTTGAGCATGCGACGAACCTCCTCGCGTCGCCGGCTATCATGGCATCGGAGCCGGGCTATGAGAAGGGGGAGCCCGGGGGGCCTTTACGCGGGCCGCCGCGCGGCCTTTACGCGGGGCCGGCCCGCGGAGTAGCCTTAGGCCCGTGAACATGGTCATCCTCGAGCCCGGCGAGTCCGGCGCGCGGCTCCCCCGGAGCGACCGGCGCTGGGAGCATCTGAGGAAGGTGCTCCATAAAAAAGCCGGAGACCGGGTCTCGGCGGGCCTCGCCGTCGACGCTCCCTTCGGGCCTGCCCCCGGGGCGGTCGGCGAGGCCGCGCTGCGCGAGCTGGACGAGTCTGGCCTCGTCCTCGACTACGAAGGCTTCGCGGGAGCCGCGGGCGAGCCGGCCGAGCTCGCGCCCCTCGTCCTCGTCCTGGGCATGCCCAGGCCCATCCAGGCCAACCGGATACTCAAGGACCTCGCGAGCCTCGGGCTGGCCGAGATCCGCTTCGTGCGCACCGAGCTCGGCGAGAAGTCCTACGCGGAGAGCGACTTCTACCGCGAGCGCCGCTTCCGCTCGCCGCTGATCGAGGGGGCCGAGCAGGCGGCCAACCCGCGGCTGCCCCGGGTCAGCACGCACTGGAGCCTGGAGCGCTGCCTCGGCGGCCTGGGCGGGGCCGCCCGCATCCTCCTCCACCCCTACGGCGGCGCGCCCCTCCTGGGCTCCCTGGGCCGGCTCGAGCCGCCCCTCGTCCTGGCCGTGGGCAGCGAGCGGGGCTGGACCGAGGCCGAGCTCGCCGCGCTGCGCGACGGAGGCTTCGCGCCCGCCTCGCTCGGAGGCCGCATCCTGAAGACCGAGACCGCCGCCCTCGCGGCCTGCTCGATGGCCCTGGGCAAGCTCGGCCTCATGTGAGGCCTCGGGCGCCGGGCTATGGAAGGGCGGGCGCGGGAGGGGAACCTTTCCCGAAAGGCTCTCCCTCCCGCTCCGTCCCCCGCTACAGCTTGAGCAGCCGCTTGAGCTCTTTCGTATAACGCGCGAACTGCTCGCAGGCGGCCTGCACCGGCTCCCGGCTCGACATGTCCACCCCCGCCACCTTGAGCGACTCGATCGGGTAGCGCGAGCCGCCGGAGCGCAGGAAGGCGAAGTAGTCCTCCACCTCCTTAGCGCCGCCGGACAGGACGCGCTCGGAGAGGGCGATGCTCGCGGAGATGCCGGTCGAGTACTTGTAGACGTAGAAGGCGTTGTAGAAGTGGGGGATGCGGAGGCACTCCAGGTCGCTCGCCTCCTCGAGGGCCATGATCGGCCCGAAATACTTCTCGAGGAGCTTGCGGTACTCGCCGCGCAGGGCGTCGACGGTGAGGGGCTCGCCGGCCTCGAGCATCGCGTGGCTCCGGGCCTCGAACTCGGCGAACATGGTCTGGCGGAAGAGGGTGCCGACGAGGTCGTCGAGCTTGGAATTGACCAATGAGGCGCGCATCGCGTCGTCCTCGGCCCGCTCGTAGAGATGGCGGAACACCAGCTGCTCGTTGAAGGTGCTCGCCACCTCGGCCTCGAAGATGGTGTAGCCGTAGGAGAGGAAGGGATTGGAGCGGGCCGAGTACCAGGAGTGCATGGAGTGGCCGCCCTCGTGGGCCAGGGTGAAGACGTCGTGGATGACGTCCTCCTTGTAGTTCATGAGGATGTAGGGGTCGCCCGCGTAGCTGCCCGCGGAGAAGGCCCCGGAGCGCTTGCCCTTGTTCTCATACTTGTCCACCCAGCCGCCCTCGATGCCCGCGCGGAGGACGGAGACGTACTGCTCGCCCAGGGGCGCCAGGGCCGCGCAGACGATCCGGATCGCCTCGGCGAAGCTGTGGCGCGATCGGGCCTCGGGCACGAAGGGCACGTAGACGTCGTAGTGGCGCAGCTCCGGAAGGCCGAGGGCCCGGGCCCGCAGCGCGTAGTACTCGTGCAGGCTCCCGAGGTTGTCGTTGACGGTGCCGACGAGGTTGTCGTAGACCGACTCGGGCACGTCGTCGGGGAAGAGGGCGGCGGCCCGGGAGGAGGGGTGCCTGCGCACCGTCGCCCGGTACTTGTCGAGCTTGACCGAGCCCGCGTAGAGCTCGGCCAAGACGTTCTTGTGCGCGCCGTAGGCGGCGTAGAAGCGCTCGTAGGCCCGGCGGCGGAGATCGCGGTCGGGGTCGCGCATGAAGGAGGAGAAGGTCGATTGGGAGAGGGGGCGGGGGCCGGAGGCCGTGTCCAGGCTCCCGAAGTCGAGATCGACGTTGGTGAGGACGGAGAAGGCCTCCTGGGGCGTGCCGGCCGACTCGGCCTGGAGGGCGAGGAGCCGCTCCTCCCGGTCGGAGAGGAGGTGGGGCTTCCAGCGCAGGGCCTTGCGGAGGAAGACCGCGTAGTCCGCGAAGCGGGGCTCGGCGAGGCAGGAGGCGACCAGGGCCTCGGGCAGGGACTGGATGGCCGGGAGGAGCCAGGACCAGGCGGCCTGGGCCTCGGTGGCCGCCATGACGTAGCGGGCGAAGCGGCCGCGGCCCTCGGCGTCGCCCTCGTCCTCGCTCTGGCGGAGGTTGGCGTAGTAGCCCAGGCGCTCGTCCAGGAGGCCGAACTCCGCGTGGAACTCGAGGGCGGCGAGGAGGCTGTCCGAGGAGGCGCCGATCGAGCCCTGGTAGCCGGGCACGCGGGGGATCATGTCCTTGAACGCTTCCAGGCCCCGCTCCCACTCCTCCGGCCCGGCGAAGAGGCTGGCGAGGTCCCAGCGGTCGCGCGCGGGGACTTCGGAGCGGAGCGGGATCTTGACGGCGTCGGTCATGTATTCCTCCTCAGGAATCGGGGGCATCAGGGGGACTGCCTCGAAGCTTCTAGGGACTGCCTCGAAGCCTGTTGTCGGGCCGCCTCGAAGACAGTTGCCGGGCTGCCTCGAAGACTGTTGGCGGCGGCCCGGGCGGCAAAGGCCGCCTTCGGAGGCAGTATAGCCGGAAGGAAGGGGCCGTGGCGACCGATCGCCGCCGGGGCCGGCGCTGATCAGCGCGCCGGCGCCGGGGAGAGCTCGGCGGCCAGGGCGTCGAGGAAGGAGGCCACGAGGGCGAAGGCGGCGCTCTCGGCGAGCTCGGGCCCGTCGCCGGGGCCGTGGAGGTAGTCCCAGGTGGCCGGGCGGCCGCCCCTTGCCAGGACCTCGAGCTCGGCGGCGGGGAGGAGGCTCAGGGTGAGGGCGCCGAGGCCCCCGAGGGCGAGGCCGAGGTCGTCGGACCAGGGCAGGGGGCAGAGGCGCGGCTTCTCCAACCGGGCCCGGGAAGCCGCGGCGATGGCCAGGGCGACGAGGGCCCCGTGGGCGGCGGCGGCCGGCGAGGCGGCGAGGCCGTTCCGCTCGAAGAGCAGGGCCGGGGAGGAGGAGAGCAGGAGGCGGTCGCCCCGCCCCGTCACGTCGAGGACGAGGACGGGCGGGAAGAGGCCCTCCGAGCAGCCCTCGCCGAGGGAGCGGAGGGCCTGGGCGAGGGCGAAGGAGCCCTGCCCCGCCGCCCCGGAGGAAGCGGGCGCCTCCTCGCCGTCGGTGAAGAGGAAGAGCAGGGGCGGCCCGCCCGAGGCGGGGCAGCGGGCGGCGAAGTCGGCGAGCTGGAGGCAGGCGCAGGAATTGTCCAGGATTCCCGGGCTGCCGGGGAAGCGGTCGTAGTGGGCCGCGAGGGCGAGGCGGGGCAGGCCCGAGCCCCTGCGGAGCGCCACGTGGGTGGCGGCCCCGGTCTTGAGCAGCGTGTAGGGGAGGGAGCGGGAGTCGAGGAGGCCGCGGAGGGCGGGCAGGCGCCCGGTCCCCGGCCTGACGAAGCGGCCCTCCTCTCCCGTGAAGCGCAGGCTCTTCTCCTACTCGGCCCAGCCGAGGGCCTGGGCCCGGGGAGCGGGGTGCAGTCCGCTCGCCTCCGAGGCGGGGGGTGGGGCGGCGAGGGAGCCGCGGAAGGAGAGGCTCGCCTCCAGCCTGCGATGGGCGACGGGCTTGCCCTCGAGCAGGGCCAGGACGAGGTCGGCCGCGGCCGCCCCCTTCTCGCGGCCGGGCTGCCGGAGGCTGGTCAGGGGGGGCCGGGCGAGGGCCGCGGCCGGTATATCGTCGAAGCCGACGACGCTGAGGTCCTCGGGTATGCGGAGGCCGAGCTTCCGGCAGGCCTCGTAGGCCCCGAGGGCGACGATGTCGGCCATCGCGACGAGGGCCGTCGGGCCTTCCGGGCCGCCGCGCCGCGCGGAAAGCAGGGCGGCGGCCGCCGCCGCGCCCCCCTCGAGGGAGCCCTCGGCGGGGCGGACCTCGATCGTCGGGGAATCCAGGCCGAGGCCCGCCTCGGCCAGGGCCCGCGCGAAGCCGGCGAGGCGGCGGTCCCGGGCCGCCGAGGAGCTCGAGCCCGGCAGGCCGATGGCCTCGGGCCTGAGGGAGAGGACGGCGACGCGGCGGTGCCCCAGCTCGAGCACCCTCCGCATCAGCTCGTAGGCGGCGAGCTCGTCGTCGATGCCCACGTTGACCGTCGACTCGGAATCCTCCCCGTCGATGGTGACGAAGGGCAGGTGGCGCAGATGGAGGAGCTCGACTACCTCGTGGCCGGGCCCGACCCCGATGGTGATGAGGCCGTCGACGAAGGCGCGGCGGGCGGCCTCGAGGAGGCGGCCCTTGACCGGGGGCAGGACCGTGAGGGAGAGCTCGCGCGACTCGCAGCTCTCGCCGATGCCGCGGACGATCTCGCAGAGGTAGGGGTTGCGGAAGGCCTCGGTGATGGGCTGGGGGAGGAGGAGGCCGAGGGCGCCCAGGCGCTTGGTCGTGAGGGTCCTCGCCACCGGGTCGGGCACGTAGCCGAGCTCGTCGACGACGGCCATGACGCGCAGGCGGGTGGCCTCGGAGATCCGCGAGGGATCGTTGAGCGCGAAGGAGACGGTCGTCTTGGAGACGCCGGCGCGCTCGGCGATGTCCCTGATCGTGGCCCGCATCCTCATCTCCCCCTCAGGTGGGCCAGTCTACTCCCGGGGAGGGGGCCGGTCAATCGGAGGCGGGGCCCGCTCGCGCCGCGGAATCGGCCTACTCAACTCGCCCGCGATAAGCTACTCTTTTATCCGCATGGAAGGAGCGGAAACCATGAAGCAGATAAAAGTGACCTACGCGAACGGTTCCTCGGAAGCCTATCCGGCCGGGGTCAAGGCCCAGGACGCCATCGGGCGCATGGGCCCCTTGGAATGGCCCCTGGCGGCCGTCCTCGTGAACAACGAGCTTAAGCCCCTCGACGCCGAGCTCCTCGCCGACTGCGCGGTCGAGCCGGTCACCATAGCCACGTCCCAGGGCGCGACGACCTACCGGCGCTCCCTCTGCTTCCTCCTCGCCATCGCGGCGAGGGAGCTCGATCCCGGCCGCCGCCTCGTCGCGGGGATGTCCATCGGCACGGGCTTCTACCACTTCTTCGACGACGACAAGGGCATGGGCGAGGACGAGGTCCTGAGGCTCGAGGCCCGGATGCGGGAGCTCGTCGAGCGGGACAGCCCCATCTCCGTGGAATGGCGCTCCTGGGCCGACGCGGTGGAGTACTTCCGCCGGAGCTCCCAGCCCGACACCCTCCTGCTGCTCGAGCACCTCAACGACGCGATCATCCCCTTGAACGAGTGCGCGGGCTTCCGCGACCTCCACGTGGCCCCCCTCGTGCCCTCGACGGGGGTGCTCAAGACCTTCGAGCTCCGCCCCTACCGCGGCGGGCTCCTCCTGCGCTATCCCCACAAGGAGGAGCCGGACAAGATCCGGCCCTTCGAGGACGATCCCGTCCTCTACTCCATCGCCAAGGAGACGCGCGAGCGCTCCCGCGTCCTCGGGGTCTCCTCCGTGGGCGCGCTCAACCGCGTCAACGGCTCGAAGGGCATCAAGGACTACATCCAGGTGGCCGAGGCCCTCCAGAACAAGAAGATCGCGGGGATCGCGGACCAGGTGGCCGCCCGCTCGGGGAGCGTCAAGGTCGTCCTCATAGCCGGGCCCTCGAGCTCGGGCAAGACGACGACCTGCAAGAAGCTCTCCATCCAGCTCAAGGTGATGGGCTTCGATCCCGTGGCCATCTCCCTGGACGACTACTTCGTGGACCGCGAGCGCACGCCCAGGGACGAGAGCGGCGAGTACGACTTCGAGTGCCTCGAGGCCCTCGACGTCGAGTACCTGAACGACCAGCTCGTCTCCCTCTTCGAGGGCGGGGAGATCGAGCTCCCCCTCTTCGACTTCAAGTCCGGCTCGCGCAGGGCCTCGGGCAGGAAGCTGCGCCTCGGCGAGCGGAGCCTCCTCGTGATGGAGGGCATCCACGGCCTCAACGATCGCCTAACGCCCCGCATACCCCGCGAGTCCAAGTTCAAGGTCTACGTGAGCGCCCTCACCCAGCTCAACCTCGACGACCACAACCGCGTGAGCACAACCGACAACCGCCTCCTGCGCCGCATGGTCCGCGACTACAACTTCCGCGGCCACTCGGCCCAGGCCACGCTCAAGATGTGGCCGAGCGTGGGCCGCGGCGAGCGCAGGCACATCTTCCCCTTCCAGAACTCGGCCGACGCCGCCTTCAACTCGGCCCTCGACTACGAGCTCGGGGTCCTCAAGATCTACGCGGAGCCCCTCCTGCGCACGGTCAAGCCGACCGCCGCGGAGTACTCCGAGGCGAGGCGGCTCCAGGCCTTCCTCGACGCCTTCGCGCCCATACCGGCCCAGAGCGTCCCCCGCGACAGCATCCTCAGGGAGTTCATAGGCGACAGCGAGTTCAAGTATTGAGCCCGACGGAATCCGTGCATAAAGATGCACGCGGGGCGCCGGGGCGGCGGAGCTTTACAACGCCTCGCGCCTTCGCCAGAATAAGGTCTCCAGATAGAGCTCCATTTCCAAAGGAGGTTTCGATGAAGAAAGCCGTATGCAGCCTCGCGCTGATCGCTGGCCTCGCCATCGTCCTGGCGGGCTGCGGGGGCGGGAAGGCCTCGGGCGGGGCCGCCGCCCGGGCCAACAAGGGCCCGATCGTGGACAGGATCCTCGTCAGCTCCAAGACCCAGGAGGACCTGGCCATCAAGGACGTCGCCGAGGCCAAGAGCGACGTGTTCTGGTACGATATCAACGGCGCCACCTACAAGTCCCTCACCGACGAGGTGCGCGGCAAGCTCGAGACCTACGCCGTCCCCAGCTCCTACTGGTCCCTCCTCATCAACCCCTACCCCAACGCCGCCCCCTACGTGGCGAAGAGCAAGAAGGACGGCAAGGCCGCCTTCAATCCCTTCGCCATCCGCGAGGTCCGCTTCGCGATGAACCTCCTCATCAACCGCAAGCAGATGATCGACGAGATCGTCTCGGGCGCGGGCCTGCCCAAGTACTCCCCGGTCACCCTCGGCCAGCCCAACTCCGGGCGCTACGCCACGATCGCCTCCAAGCTCGGCATCAGCGAGACCGGCGACGAGGCGAAAGCCCTCGCCGACATCGCCGCCGCCCTCGAGGCCGCCGCGGAGCTGCCGGAGAACAAGGGCAAGCTCGTCAAGTCCGGGAAGTGGTGGAGCTACGCGGGCAAGCCCGTCGAGATCAACTTCCTCATCCGCGTCGACGACCCGAACGGCCGCCTCAAGGAGGGCCGCTACGTCGCCGACCAGATCGAGAAGGCCGGCCTCAAGGTCAACCGCCTCGAGTACGACCGCTCCAAGTGCTCCTCGATCTACAACGCCGGCGACCCCGGCGACTACGCGTGGAACATCTACACCGAGGGCTGGGGCGGCGGCCAGACCTACGCCTTCTGGGAGGGCGGGCTGGCCCAGATGTACGCGCCCTGGTTCGCCAACATGCCCGGCGGCGGCGACGCCGAGAAGTGGAACTACCAGCACCCCGAGCTGGACAAGCTCACCCAGGCCGCCTACAACGGCATCGTCAAGGGAGAGGCCGACTACTACGAGAAGTGCCTCGAGGCCTGCGAGCTCGGCATCAAGGAGGCGGTCCGCGTCTTCACCGTCGACACGAACTCCTACTTCCTCGCCAACAAGGAGCGTTTCAACGGGCGCATGGCCTACGGCATCGGCGACGGCCTGAACCGCATCTCCGCCCTCACCGCCGACGTCAAGCCCGACGAGTCGGGCGACTACAAGGGCCAGAAGGTCCTCCGCGTGACCGAGTTCTCGGCCCGCGGCGCCCTGTTCATGTACCCCTGGGACCCCATCGGCCCCGACGGCTTCGCCGACACCTACGGTAAAGTCGTGTCGAGCCCCCCCTCCGACATGGAGTTCGACTTCAGCCCCGTCACGGGCCTGTGCCTGCCCCTGCGCGCGAGCTACAAGGACTTCAAGGCCGCCCCCGCCTTCGAGGGGGACAAGATGGTCGGCACCATCCCCCTCCCCGCCGAGGCCGTGATCTGGAACGCGCTGACCCAGAAGTGGGAATCCGGCACCGTCTACGTGGACAAGGGCGAGGGGAGCTACGGCTACGCGAAGGCCGCCGACAAGCCCGAGTACGGCAAGGCAGTCGCGAGCGCCACCTTCAAGTACTCCTACGCGAAGTGGCACGACGGCCGCATGATGGACCAGAACGACTACCGCTACGCCCTGGCCCTCCAGCAGAGCGTCGCGAACAAGAAGGGCGAGGGCGACAAGACCTACGACGAGTCCTACGCCGGCTCGGTCTGCCCCCAGATCGCCCGCTTCAAGGGCTTCGTCTTCAACAAGGACGGGAGCATCACCGCCTACGGCGACGCCTACTACCCGATGGATCCCGTCTACAACGCCTCCCTCATCTGCCCCTCCCTCATGATCCAGGCCTCCAACTACCAGGCCATCGTGAGCTGGCCGGTGCTCGAGGGCATCCTCGGCCTCGTCGCCGAGGGCAAGTACGTCGTCAACTCCAACGGCGACTACACCGAGATCGACCTCCTCGCCGAGCAGTGCGTCGCCGACCTCAAGGCCAAGCTCCAGGAGTACGCGGCCGCGAAGCGGGTCCCCGCCCCCCTCGAGGGCTACCTGAAGCCCGAGGACGCGGTCAAGGCCTACGAGTCGGCGATCGCCTTCATCGAGAAGTACAAGCACGGCTACATCTCCAACGGCGGCTTCATCCTCGAGAAGTACGACCACGCCAACCAGACCGCGGTCCTCGCGGCGACTCCCTTCGCCGACTATCCGATCGCCAAGGGCGAGATGGTCAAGAAGGTCGCCACGACCTACGCGCGCATCAACTCCGTGAAGGTCGGCAGCTTCGCCAAGGGCTCGGACCTGAAGGTCGACGTCGCCGTAGCCGAGGTCGCCTATCCTTCCAACAAGGCCAAGGCCGCGGCCAAGGCCAACGTGAAGGTCACCCTCGTCGCCGAAAAGGATTACGCGTACGAGGCCAAGCCCGCCAAGGCCGGCTTCTTCGCGGCGACCATCCCGGCCGCGGACCTCGCCTCGCTCGGGAGCGGCACCTACACGATCGTCGCCGAGGCCTCGCTGGGCGCGGAATCCGGCGGGGTCGAGGCGGCGAGCCTCATCGTCAACTGACGCTCGAATGAGGGAACGCGCCTCCTCGGGGGCGCGCCCTATCCAGCCGGCCCGCCGCCTCGGGCTCCCGCCCGGGGGCGGGCCGGCTCCCCATTAGGACGGCGCGGCCATGTATCGCAAGTACCTAGTAAAGCGCGTGATATACGGGATCCTCATGTACGTCGTGATGATCTTCACCTACTCGGCCCTCTTCAACCGCGTCGCCGAGGAGACCGTCAGGGCCCAGATCGAGGAGCAGGTCGCCAAGGAGGCGATCAAGTACCGCAACGTCACGCCCGAGCAGCTCCGCGCCCTCATCGAGGAGCAGAAGGCGATCAAGATACGCCAGCACCACCTCGACCAGCCCTACTTCCTCCGCGTCGTCTGGCGCGCCGCCGACACGCTCAGGCTCGACTTCGGCAGCTCAACCCTGATGAAGGCCCCCAACGGCGACCGCTCGGTGCTCGCCATCATCGGCAACGCCCTCCCCCGGACCATCGTCCTCTTCACGACCGAGGTCCTCGTCGTCACGGCCCTCGGCATCGTCCTCGGCCTCTACGCGGCCCGCAGGCCCAACGGCCCCCTCGACCGGGCCATCTCCCTGGTCACCATGGTGACGAACGGCCTGCCGGCCTGGTGGCTCGGCATGCTGATGATCATGTTCTTCTCCTACGCCGTGCCGATCTTCCCCTCCGGCGGCATCCAGTCCAACCCGGCCCCGGCCGGGGCGGCCGCCGTCCTCGACTTCCTCTGGCACCTCTCCCTGCCCCTCCTCACCCTGGTCTTCCTCAGCGTCTGGGGCACCGCCTACCTCATCCGCAACATAGTCCTGTCGAACCTCCAGGAGGACTACGTCATGGCGGCCCGCGCCCGCGGCATCCCCGAGCGGAGGGTCCTCTTCGGCCACACCCTCCGGACCTCCCTCCCCGCCATCATGACCATGGTCATCCTCTCCCTCTTCAGCTCCATCGCGGGCAACATCATCGTGGAAGGCATCTTCGGCTGGCCGGGCATCGGGAACCTCTACTTCATCGCCGTCCAGCAGAACGACGTGCCGGTCCTCATGGGGACCCTGGCCATCGAGACCTTCCTCAACATGCTCGGGTTCATCCTCCTCGACCTCGTCTACGGGCTCCTGGATCCGCGCATCAAGGTAGGAGGCAAGGCATGAGCGTCAAGGACGGGCTCGCGGGCCTCCGCGACTTCTGGAAGGAGTATTCGAAGGTCGGCTCGGGCAAGGTCGGCCTGGGCATCCTCGCCTTCTTCGTCGTCCTGGCGATCGTCGGCCCCTTCGTGGTCCCCTTCCCGGGGGCCACGGAGCACTGGCAGGACATAACCTACTGGATGGACAACCCGAGGGCCGCCCCCCCGGCCTGGGTCAACCTCTTCCGCGCCCGGAAGGGCGCCGTGTCCGAGCGCGTCGCGGCCGGGGCGCCGAGCGTCGCCGAGGCGGCCTCGGGCCAACGCCGCGCCTACCCGATCGCCTACGAGTACCGCGCCGACAAGCCCCCGAGGGACCTCATCTTCCGCTTCAAGGGCAGGGGCAAGGTCGCGCTCAGCCTCGAGGTGACCCGACCCGACGGGAGCGCCTCCGAGCTCTACCGCGGCCAGGGCGAGCTCGGCGAGGGCTTCAAGCGGATCTCCGTGGAGCACGACGCGATGGGCGGCGTCATCGCCCTCGTGAACTCCGTCGACGAGTTCGTCGGCTCAGGCCTCGATCCCGCGAGCAACCGGCCCTGCGCCCTCCTGTTCGCCGAGATCGACCCGGACATGGCGGATTCCCCCCGGCCGCTCAAGGGGGAGTACGCCTTCACCCTCGGCATCGAGCTCAAGTCCGAGGGGGCCGCGGCCGAGGCTCCCGAGCTCCTCGTCTCCGGGGAGGTCTCGGGGATCCTGGGGACCGACGTGTCCAAGCGCGACATCTTCACCGGCGTCGTCGTCGGGATCAAGTGGGCCCTCGTCATCGGCTTCCTCACCTCGATCATCACGGTGATCGCAGGGGTGGTCTTCGGCGTGGTCGCCGCCTACTTCGGCGGCGCCTGGGACTGGGCCCTCACCCGGCTGTACGAGTTCGTCTACCTCCTGCCCGTCCTGCCCTTCCTCATCGTCCTCTCGGCCATCTACAAGCCCTCGATCTACACCTTCATCGTCATCGTCTGCCTCCTGTTCTGGACCGGCCCCTACAAGCCCGTCTACTCCATCGCCCTGCAGATCAAGGAGGAGACCTTCGTGGAGGCCTCGAAGGCCCTGGGCTCGGGGCGCATGCGGATCATCTTCCGGCACATCGTCCCGATACTCCTGCCCTACAGCTTCGCGGTCATGGCCCTCTCCATACCCGGCGTCATCGTCTACGAGGCCTCGGTGAGCCTCCTCGGGCTCGGGGACTCGAGCATCGTGACCTGGGGCCAGATCCTCGAGGCCGCCCTCTCGCAGGGCGCGATGATCAACAACCTCTGGTGGTGGGTCATCCCGCCGGGCCTCATGATAGCCCTCATGGGCATGTCCTTCGCCTTCATCGGGTCGGCGATGGACAAGATACTCCACCCCAAGCTGAAGACCAGGTGATGCGATGAGCGACACTACGAACCGCGGATCGGCCGGCCCCGTCCTCTCGGTGCGCGACCTCAAGCTCCACTACTTCACGTCCAAGGGCGTCGTGCGCGCCCTCGACGGGATCAGCTTCGACCTAAGGCCCGGCGAGACCATGGGCCTCGTGGGCGAGTCCGGCTGCGGGAAGACCACGACCGGCGTGGCCCTGCTCAACATGCCCTCCCCTCCCGGGCGCATCGTCTCCGGCTCGATCCGGATCGACGGGACCGAGATCGTGGGCCTGCCGGAGCGGGAGCTCAGGAAGTCGGTGCGCTGGACCAAGGTCTCCATGGTGTTCCAGGGGGCGATGAACTGCCTCACCCCCGTGTACACGATCCGCCAGCTCATGCTCGAGACCTACCGCGAGCACGCGGGGCCGGGGGCCGCGGAGGCGGCCGCCGAGCCCCTCATGCGCAAGTACGCGTCCCTCGTCGGGCTGCCGGCGAACGTCCTGGACCGCTACCCGCACGAGCTCTCCGGCGGCATGAAGCAGCGCGTCGTGATAGCGATGGCCCTCTTCCTCGAGCCAAAGGTCATCGTCATGGACGAGCCGACCACCGCCCTCGACGTGATCGTCCAGGCCCAGATCCTCAACCTCGTCAAGGAGCTCAAGCGCGACCTCGGGCTCTCCTACATCTTCATCACCCACGACCTCGCCACCGAGGCCGAGATCGCGGACAAGATCATGGTCATGTACGCGGGCAAGATGGCCGAGCTCGGCTCGAGCGAGGACATCTTCGGGCCGGAGCCCGGCGGATCCCCGGCCGGCGGCGGACCGCGACGGGGCCCCGCCCATCCCTACACGCAGAAGCTCCTCGCCTCGACGCCGCGGCTCCGCGCGCGCGTGAGCGAGCTCGCCTTCATACCCGGCTCGCCCCCCGACCTGGTCGAGCCTCCGGCCGGCTGCCGCTTCGCCCCGCGCTGCGGCTTCGCCAAGGCCCGGTGCCGCGCATCCGAGCCGCCGGTCGCCGAGCTGGCCGAGGGCCACCTCGTCGCCTGCTGGAAAGCCATGGAGGATCCCGAATATGAGCGCTCTTGACCCGAAGGCCGAGTCCGAGCCCGTGCTCGAGGTCTCGAGGCTCTCGAAGATATTCGTCTCCCACCGGGGCCACGCCCGGGTGCGGGCCGTCGACGGCGTCAGCTTCTCCCTCCGCCGGGGCGAGATCCTCGGCCTCGTGGGCGAGTCCGGCTGCGGCAAGACCACGACGGGCAAGCTCGTCATGCGGCTCATCGAGCCCAGCTCAGGCGCCATCTCCGTCGGGGGAAGGCCGGCGACCTGCCTGGACCGCGCCGGCGACTTCGCCTACCGCCGCCGCGTCCAGATGATCTTCCAGGATCCCTACGCCTCGATGAATCCCCACTTCAAGGTCAAGGACGTCCTCGAGGAGCCCCTGCTCATCCACAAGATAGGCGCGACCCGCGCCGAGCGCATGGACATGGTCGCCCAGGTCATGGAGAAGGTGAAGATGACCCCCGTCGGGGAGTTCATGGACCGCCATCCCCACATGCTCTCCGGCGGCCAGCGGCAGCGCGTCGCCACCGCCCGCACCCTCATCCTCAGGCCCGAGATCATCGTCGCCGACGAGCCCGTGTCCATGATCGACCTCTCCACGAGGGCGGAGATCCTCCACCTCATGAAGGCGATCCAGCGGGACATGGAGCTCTCCTTCGTCTACATCACCCACGACATCTCGACGGCCCGCTACTTCGCCGACCGCATCGCCGTCATGTACCTCGGCAGGATCGTGGAGATCGGCAGCCAGGACGAGGTGATCGACCGCCCTCGCCATCCCTACACCAAGGCCCTCATCGAGGCGGTCTGCGAGCCGGTCTCCGGCCGCGTCGGCGTGATGCGCGAGCTCAACGTGAAGGGCGAGATCCCCTCGGCGTCCGCGGTCCCGCCGGGCTGCCGCTTCCACCCGCGCTGCATGTCCGCGAAGCCCGAATGCTCGCGGGAGCCCGAGCCGGAGCTCGTCCAGGCCGAGGGCTCGGCGCCGGGGCACCTGGTGGCCTGCCGCAGGTACGGGGAGCTGTAGGCCGCGAGGGCTATGCGCCGCCGCGCCGCATTGGCTACACTGGCGCCATAATGCGCAGCGGCGAAGAGCAGTTCCTCGAGATGACGCGCAAGCCCGTCGGGAGGCTCGTCGTCTCCCTGGGCGTCCCTACGGTCGTCAGCATGCTGGTGTCCGCCATCTACAACACGGCGGACACCTACTTCGTCTCCAAGCTGGGAACGAGCGCCTCGGGGGCCGTGGGGATAGTCTTCTCGCTCATGGCCATCATCCAGGCCGTCGGCTTCACCCTCGGCATGGGATCGGGCAGCTGGATATCGAGGCTCCTCGGCGCCCACCGCGAGGACGAGGCGAGCGCGGTCGCGGCGAGCGGCTTCTACGCCTCGATCGCCTTCGGCATCCTCCTCGCCGCCTTCGGGCTGGCCTTCCTCGATCCCTTCGTGCGGCTCCTCGGCGCGACCGAGACGATCGCGCCCTACGCGAGGGCTTACGCGTCGTACATCCTCTTCGCGGCCCCAGTCATGGCGGCTTCCTTCGTGCTCAACAACGTGCTGCGGGCCGAAGGCAAGGCCAGGCTCGCCATGGTCGGCATAGCGGCGGGCGGGATCCTCAACCTGGCCCTCGATCCCCTGTTCATCTTCGCCTTCGGGATGGGCATCGGCGGCGCGGCCCTCGCCACGGCGCTCAGCCAATGCGTCAGCTTCCTCATCCTCCTCGCGTCCTTCCTGCGAGGCCGGACGATAACGAAGCTCGGCCTGGGCAAGGCCTCGCGGGGGGCGGGCACCTACCTGCGGATCCTGAAGAACGGCCTGCCCTCGCTGAGCAGGCAGGGCTTGGCCAGCGCCTCGACCATCGTCCTCAACCTGAGCGCCTCGCCCTACGGCGACGCCGCCGTGGCGGCCATGTCGATCGTCGCCAAGATCGTCATGCTCGTCTTCTCGGCGATCATCGGCATAGGGCAAGGCTATCAGCCCGTGGTCGGCTACAACTACGGCGCCCGGCGATGGGGCAGGGTGCGGGAGGCCTTCTTCTTCACGCTGAAGCTCGGCTGCGCGCTGATGACCGCCAGCGCGGCGGCGCTCTTCCTGGCGGCGGAGGACCTGCTGCGCCTCTTCATCGCGAGCGATCCCGAGGTGATCGCGATCGGCGCCGCCGCGCTCCGCGCCCAATGCCTCGCCATGCCCCTCATCCCCCTGGGCGTCATGTGCAACATGACCTTCCAATCCATCGGCGAGTCCTGGACCGCCACCTTCCTGTCGGCCACCCGGCAAGGGCTCTTCCTGATCCCGCTGCTCCTCGCCCTCTCGAGCGCCGCGGGGCTCCGCGGCATCCAGGCCGCCCAGCCGGCGGCGGATCTCTGCACCTTCCTCTGCTGCGTCCCCTTCGCGGCCGCCTTCCTCAGGCGGCTCGGCGCGGAGGACTAGCGGCGTGGCGCCCGCGCCGCCCGCCCGCGGGCCTCAGCCCAGCAGCGGCACGGTGACCGTGCCGTCGAGGAGGACCGCGACCTTCGCGCTCGGGCCTTTCTCGGATAACGCGTCGCGCAGCGCTTCGGGGATCGAGCGCTGCTTCGAGATGAAGGCCTTGCGGAGCGTCGCCGCGTCCAGCTCGCTCACCGCGCGGATCGAGGCGCGCGAGGCCACGACGGCTATCTTCGCGGCCTTGTGGTAGCCCAGGCGATAGCCCTCCCCTATCCTGCGAAGGGCCTCGGCCGGGTTCGCGGCCGAGCCGAGGAGCTCGAGGAAGGCCGTATCGCCCACGCCGTCCCTGCACGATGCCACCATGATGAGGATGCCCCCGTCGGCAAGCGCGAGGGCGCCGTTGTCGATGGCTTTCTGCGACTGGTAGAGGTCGATGTCCATGGGAAAGCGGGCCACCGAAATCACGATGTCGGCCCGCTCGCGCATGCGCACCGCGAAGATGGCGTCCGCCCTCTCCACCGCGGCCTTGAACGAGGAGCGGATCTCCCCGGCGCAGCATCCGACGAGCCTCTGACGCTTGTCGAGCACCGTCATGATCGAGAACACCGGCTTGGGTATCAAGCGGAGCGCGTCCTCCATGTCCTGGCTCACGGGGTTGTCGTCCAGCTCGAGGGAGACGGCCTTGGGCGAGAGGGCGAGCTTGTGGTTGGCCTCGATGGTCGCGTAGCCCGCTACGCCGGGGAGGAAGGCCTTGCGCCCGCCCGTGTAGCCGGCGAAGTAGTGGGGCTCCACCGAGCCCGTGACGAGGACGCGGTCCGCCTCGAAGACGGCCTTGTCGAGGAGGATGGGCGTGCCGTTGCGCGTCTTCCCGAGGTCGACCTGCGAGGCCGCGTCGCGCGCGTCGTGCGCGACGGTCCTCGGCCTGAAGCGCCCGTAATGGGGCCCGAGGATCTGGCGGTACTCCTCCTCGGTGGGGGCGCGATGCGCCCCGGTGGCCACGATGAAGCTCGCGCCCGCGGCCTCGAGCTCGTCGCCTATCGCGTCGAGGACGGCCCGGGTCGGGGTGGGCCGCGTCGCGTCGTTGACGATGACGAGGGTCCGCCCGGCCCCCTCGAGGAATGAGCCGAGGGGCCGCGACTCGATCGGGGCGTCGACCGCCCCGCGCACGAGGGAGACCGGATCGGCCGCCGCCTCGACGTCGTTCGGCTCAACCACGAGGCTGCCTTCGGGCAAGTCGATCGGGATCAGGTCCTTGAGATAGGGCACCTCGACGCGCATACTCCCCCCGCCATCCTCGAAATCACTAGAGCGCAGAGACAAAGAGAAAGAAAGGGAGGAGAGGCACAGAGGCGCAGAGAACAAAAAGCGATGAGGGAGAGCCCCTCATGGCTTCTTCTCCCCCTCTTCTTTCTCCTCTGTGCCTCTGTGCCTCTCTTTTATCTTATCTTCTCGGTCATCGAACCTGCTTGACGGCCCAGTCCATGGCCTCCTGGAGCATGGACATGGGGGGGGTCTTGATGTGGCCCATCTTCATGAGGTCGTCGATGATCCGGTGGGACTCCTCGATGCCCTTCATGGCCTGGTCATGGGCCTCCTGCCAGGTCATCTTGACCCGGGCCACGCCCTCCTCGATCGCCTTGACGGCGACGTCGGCGGCCTGGATGGCGAAGACCTCGGTCTCGTCCATCTTCGCGGTGATGTTCTCCGGGTCGATGCCGCGCTTGGCCGCGAAGTCCGCGATCGAGTGAGCGCAGCGTATCGCCATCCCGTCGGTCACCTTCCGCGCCCGCACGAGGAGGGCGCCCTTGAGCAGGCCGGGGAAGCAGACCGAGTTGTTCACCTGGTTCGGGAAGTCTCCCCGCCCGGTCGCGACGATGAAGGCGCCGGCCTCCTTGGCCGCGTGGGGGTAGATCTCGGGCACCGGGTTCGCGCAGGCGAAGACGATGGACTTGGGCGCCATGGCCTTGATCCATTCCTTCTTGACCGTGTCCGGCCCGGGGGTCGACAGGGCGATAAGGACGTCGGCCCCCTTGAGGGCCTCCGCCTCGCTCGCGTAGGCCTGGGGATTGGTGGCCTTGCAGATCTCCCACTTGCGGTAGTATGCCTTGTCGGCCTCGATGTCCTTGCGCCCCTTGTGGAGCGAGCCCTTGGAGTCGAAGACGCACATCTTGGCCGGATCGCCGCCGTCGGCGAGGATGAGGCGGGCTATGGTCGTGTTCGAGGCGCCGGCGCCGAGGAGGACGATGCGCGCGTCGCCGAGCTTCTTGCCCGCGAGCTTCAGGGCGTTGAGGAGCCCCGCGAGGGTGACGCAGGCGGTGCCCTGGGCGTCGTCGTGCCAGACGGGGATGTCGCAGGCCTCGCGCAGGTCGTCGAGGACCTTGAAGCAGTTCGGCTGGGAGATGTCCTCGAGGTTGACCGCCCCGAAGGAGGGCTGGAGCATCTTCACGAAGTCGATGATCTTCTGCGGATCGTGCTTGCCGTCCTTGCCGCGGGAGTCCACGCAGATCGCCGTCGCGTCCACCCCGCCCAGGTACTTCATGAGGAAGGCCTTGCCCTCCATAACCCCGAGGCCTCCGGGAGGCGTGCAGTCCCCGTCGCCCAGGACGCGGGTCGAGTCGGAGACGACGGCCACGAGGTTGCCGCGGTTCGAGAGGGCGAAGGAGGTGTCGTTGTCGTCGCGGATCGTCGTGGAGACCGCGGAGACGCCGGGCGTGTACCAGACGTTGAACCAGTTGTAGCCCCACAGGCCGCACATCGGCACGGTCTGCATCTTCCCCCCGAAGAACTGGTGGGCCGATACGGACAGGCGCTTCAAGAAGAGCGTCTGCGCCTTGGCCTTCTGGTCCGGGCTCAGGTCGGCGGGGAAGGCCTTGGAGAGGTCTTTCAGGCTGATGTCGAGGTCCATGACGATTCCTTTCAGGCCCTGCGGAGGGGCTCGCGCAGGTTCCGGTCGAATGCTCTCTCCATGGCTTCTATGAGGGGCAGGCGCTTGCCCGCGAGGAAACGGACCATCGCGCCGCCGCCCGTGCACACGTAGCCGTAATCGGAGAGGTCGGTGAACTTAGTCGCCGCGCTAATGGTATCACCCCCGCCCACGACCGTATAGCCGGGGGCCTTGGAGATGGCGGTCCAGATCTCCCTGGTCCCGTAGGCCCATCGCTCGTCCTCGTACATGCCCGCGGGGCCGTTGACGAAGATCGAGCCCGCCGAGGCTATGCTCCTCTTGAAGAGGGCCACCGTCTTGGCGCCCACGTCGGGGAAGAGCTTGTCCGCCGCGATGGCCGCGCCGGGCGCGGGAACGTCGACCTCGGCGCGCGCGCCGCCCGAGTCGTAGGCGAGATCGACGGGGAGGAGGTACTTCGGGCCCCAGGCGTCGAGGAGCTTCCTGGCCTCGGGCACGAACTCCTCCAGGCCCTTGTCCTTGAGGAACTTCCTCGTCGGCTGGCCGAGCTCCACGCCGCGCGCGAGGTGCATGACGAGGCCCGTCACTCCCGCCGCGAGGATCTGGTCGGCCGTGCCCTCCTCGAGGACCTTGCGCATCATGTCGAAGGCGTCGGATATCTTCGCGCCGCCGAGCACGTACACGCAGGGACGCTTGGGATTGTCGAGCACCGTCTTGAGCGCGGTGTACTCCTCCATGAGCTGGATCCCGCCCGCCGTGGGCAGGAGCTCCTGGAAGGCGACCATCGAGGGAGCGTTGCGGTGGGCCGCGGCGAAGGCGTCGTTGACGTAGAGGTCGGCGACGGGGGCCAGGGAGCGGACGAGCCAGGTGTCCAGCATCTCGGGCGCCTTGAGCTTGACCGCGGTCTCGAAGGTCGAGATCTCCTCGGCGAGGTAGCGCAGGTTCCCGAGGATGACGGCCTCGCCGGGCGCCAGGGCCTTGACCGCGGCTATGGCGGCCGGGCCGCAGACGTCGTCGACGTAGCCGACCTTCCGCCTCGCGAGGTCCGACAGCTTCTGGGCATGCTCGGCGAGCGGGATGAGGTTCTGGTAGTCGAGGGTGTCGCCCTGGTGCGCGATGAGCGCGACCTTGGCGCCCCGCTCCAGGAGCCAGTTCAGGGTGGGCACCGTCTTCTCGATGCGGTTGGTATTGACGATGCGCTTGGTCGCGGGGTCGATGGGCGAGTTGATGTCCGGGCGGAAGATCACGGTCTTCCCCCGGACCTCGAACTCGGTCATCGGCCGGATCTTCAGCCGAGGTCCTTCCACTTTCCTATCCCCAGGTACTTGTTGGTGGTGTTCGTCGCCTCGATCCGGTCGCGCTGCATCTCCATGCAGGCCCGGATCCCGTCCATCGTCTCGGGTATGGTGACCGACTCCTGCGGGATGTTGATCGCGAACATGATGTCCCGGCCGCTCTTCACGACCGAGTCCTTCCACAGGGCGATCTCGTACATGTCGCCGCGCGGGTTGCCGAGGTCGCGCGCGTAGCGGAACAGGCTCGCGTTGCCCTGGAAGCCCTCGTCGATCGACACGAGCCGGATGCGCGGGTGCTTGGCGAAGGCGGCGATCGCCTCCTCGACGGAGATGTCCTTCTTCGGCGTGAGCACGATCGTGATGATGTGGCCGTGGGTGACCGGCGTGTGCACGAGGATGCCGGTGGCCTCGACGTGGGGCATGATCGTCATGAGGTCGAGGGCCTGGTGGCTCGGCGCCTTGTCGATCTGCAGCGCGTTCGTGAGCCCCCGGTGGTAGTCGCCCGGGTCCGCCACGCGGCGGATGATGGTGATGGCGACCTTCTCCGCTCCCACCGCCCGGTCAAGGCAGTCGACGGCGCGGATGAGGCCGGTGGTGTTGCAGGAGGTGAGCTTGAGGAACTGCTTCCCCAGGCCCTGCTCGTAGTTCGCGTAGCCGTGGAAGAAGACGTCGGCGACGTTGTTCTTCTCCCCGCCCTGGAAGATGGCCTTCTTGCCCAGTCGCTGGTAGAGCTCCTTGTTCTTGGCGCCGATGCCCGCGTTGGTCGCGTCGAGCATGACGTCGACCTTCCGCACCATGTCCTCGAGGCTGCCCGAGACGGGGATATGGCACTTCTCGAGCTCGGCGAGCTTGTCCGCGGATGCCGCGTAGAACGCGTAGGGCATGCCCTTCTCGCGCAGGGCTCGCACCGACAGGGTCGGCGCCACGTCCGCGACGCCCACGAGCTCCATGTCCCCCTGCAGCGCCACGCCGTCGGCGAGCCTTTGCCCGATGACGCCGTATCCCGCGACGCCGACCTTCACCTTAGCCATATACCCACCTCCTCACGGTCAATGCGAAGATTTAATTAACCACAGAGACACAGAGGCACAGAGAAAAGAGAGAGGAATGAATGGGATAGGGAGGGGGGAAAGGAAAACCTTCCGTCGCTCATCATCTCTCGTACCCCCTACTCCCTCTCTCACATTCCCTCTGTGTCTCTGTGCCTCTGTGTTTCCAATTCTCTTTCTCTTCCTCAGACGCCCGACTTCTCGCGGATGTACTTCCGGGCCTTGATCGCGTACTCGAGCGGGTTGGCCAGGGCGGGATCCTGCTCGGCCTCGACGACCCACCAGCCCTCGTAGCCGATCTTCTGGAGCTCGGCGAAGACCGGGGCGAAGTCCACGTTGCCGTCGCCGGGCACGGTGAATGCGCCCGCCTTGACGGCCGCGAGGAAGCTCATCTTGTCCTTGCGGACCTTCTCGACCACGCTCTTGCGCACGTCCTTGAGGTGGACGTGCTTGACGCGCCTGCCCCACTTGCGGAGGACGGCGAGATGGTCCTCGCCGGAGAAGACGAGGTGTCCCGTGTCGTAGAGGAGGTCGAGCTTGCCGGTCACGGTGCCCTCCATGAGGCGGTCGATCTCGGCGGCGGTCTGGACGCCCGTGCCCATGTGGTGGTGGTAGGTCAGGCTCATGCCCTTCTCCGCGGCCCGCTCGCCCAGGCGGCACAGGCCCTCGCAGAGCCGCTTCCACTCCTCGTCGGTGAAGCTGGGCTTCGCGTCGAAGACCGGGGTGCCCTGCTGGCCCTGGATGGAGTGGCCCTGCTCGGCCGCGCCGATGACCCGCGCCCCGACGGCGTGGAGGAAGTCCCGGTGCTTGATGAACTCCTTCTCGACCTCGGCGTAGGGCTTGGTCGTGAGGAAGGAGGAGAACCAGGCGTTGCAGATGGTCAGGCCGCGCAGCCTCAGGGCCTTGTTGAGGACCTCGGGGTCCTTGGGGTACTTGTTGCCGACCTCGCTGCCCTCGAAGCCCGCGAGGGCCATCTCGCTCACGCACTGCTCGAAGGGGATGTGCCCGCCGAGCTCGGGAAGGTCGTCGTTGGTCCAGCCGATGGGCGCGATCGCCAGTCGGACTTTCTTGTCGCTCATACGCTTCTCCTTAGTATTTTCTCGCCTTGGCCACTTCGGCCTTGATTTCTCGCGCGGCGGCCTCGACCGCCGGGTTCGAGGAAACCTCCGCGGTGCCCACGCGCCACCAGGACTCGTAGCCCTTGGTCATGGACTTCGGGCTGACCTTCGCGTCGATGACGCAGGGGCCATCCTCCTTAAGGGCCTTGCGGACCGCGCGGCGGAACTCGTCCACCGTGCGGGCGCGGAAGCCCTTGGCCCCCCAGCTCTCGGCGTTCTTCGCGAAGTCGACGGAGACAGGGGCGCCCGTGAGCCGGCCCGTGGCCGGGTCGCGCCGCTTCCACTCGTTGCCGAAGTGGACGATGCCCTGGCCCGACTGGAGGTTGTCGATGCACTGGAAGCCCGAGTTGTCGAGGACCACCACGATGATCTTCACGCCCTCCTGCACCGCGGTGAGAAGCTCGGTGTGGAGCATCGTGTAGGCCCCGTCGCCGACGATCGCCACGACCTCGCGCCCGGGCTCCGCGAGCTTGGCGCCCAGGGAGCCGGCGATCTCGTAGCCCATGCAGGAGAAGCCGTACTCCATGTGGTAGGCGCCGCTAGCCCTGGTGCGCCAGACGCGCTGCATGTCGCTCGGGATGGAGCCCGAGCCCGAGACGGCGATCGCGTCCTTGGGCAGGAGGATGTCGTTGAGCTCGCCGAGGGCCCGGGCCTGGGAGAGGCCCGCCGGGTCCTCCTCGGCGTAGAGCCGGTCGACCTCGGCCTTCCAGGCGGCGCGCTCCCGCTCGATCGCCGGTCCCCAGGACGAGGCGTAGCCGGCCTTGGACAAGGCCTTCGTGAGGGCGGCCAGCGCCAGCTTCGCGTCGGCCACCATCGGCTCGGCGTCCATCTTGTAGGCGTCGAAGGAGGCGACGTTGATGCCGAGGATGCGGCACGCGGGATTCTGGAAGAGCCACTTCGAGCAGGTGGTGAAGTCGCCGAGCCTGGTGCCGAGGGCGATGACGAGATCGGCCTCCTTGGCGAGGCGGTTCGCGGCCTGGCTTCCCGTAAGGCCGATGCCGGAGAGGTTGTAGGGGTTGTCCCAGGGCAGGAGGCCCTTGCCCGCCTGGGTCTCGCCGAAGGGCACCCGGAATTTCTCGCAGAAGGCCTTGAGCTCCTTGGCGGCCCCGGAGTAGCGGGCCCCGCCGCCGCAGATCACCAGGGGCTTCCTCGCGGCGGCGATCATCGCGGCGGCGCGCTCCACGGCGGCCTCCGAGGGTATGCGGCGCTCGACGTGGTGCACGCGGCGGCGGAGGAACTCCTCCGGATAGTCGTAGGCCTCGCCCTGGACGTCCTGGGGCAGGGCGATCGTGACCGCCCCGGTGTCGGCGGGATCGGTGAGCACGCGCATCGCGTTGATCATCGCCGTCATGAGCTGCTCGGGCCGCGATACGCGGTCCCAGTAGCGGCTCACCGGCTTGAAGGCGTCGTTCGCGGTGACGTTGCAGTCGTAGGGCTGCTCGACCTGCTGGAGCACGGGGTCGGGCTGGCGGCAGGCGAAGGAGTCGCCGGGGAGGAAGAGGACCGGGATGCGGTTCACCGTCGCGGTGCCCGCGGCCGTCACCATGTTGAGGGCGCCGGGCCCGATGGAGCTGGCTACGGTCATGATGGCCAGCCGGTCCGACTGCTTGGCGAAGCCGATCGCCGCGTGCGCGGCGCCCTGCTCGTTCTTGCCCTGGTAGAAGCGCAGGGAATGGCCGCCCGCCGCGAGGGCCTCCCCGAGCCCGACCACGCAGCCGTGGCCGAAGATGCCCAGCACCCCGGCGACGAATTTCCGCTCGACGCCGTCGCGCTCGACGTACTGGTTGTCGAGGAAGCGCAGCAGCGCCTGGGCCGTCGTCATTCTCACCGTCTTCATCGCTTCTCTCCTTCCCGGCCGCGCTCGGAGGGGATGGCCCAGATCTCGGCGCCGGGCTCCTGGACCCAGCGGTGCTCGGGGACGAAGTAGGGGCTCACGTAGCGCCTGCCCTCGAGGTGGCGGATGACCCAGAGGTACCACATCGCGTAGCCGGGGGCCGTCACCTGGGGATGGACCTCGCCCTCCCGGATGAGGACCGTGTCGCCGTCGCGGAGGAGGTGGGCCTCGTCGCCTATGCGCGTCAGGCCGAAGCCCTGCGCGGGCGCGAACTTGTAGAAGTAGATCTCCGGCTGGGGATGGTGGTGCGGCGGATAGCTCGACCACTTGCCCGGGGCGTCCACGACCTCGCCGAGGACGAGGTTGGACTCGGGGGCGTCGGAGTCGTCGAAGGAGGTGCGCACGATGCGGGTGCTGGTTTCGCGCATCGTGCCCTTGCCACGCTCCTCGCTGCGCCCCTCGCCAGGCTTGACCAGGCGGGGCGCGAAGCGGCGGGGGTTGTCGGTGCGCGTGACCGCGATCGCGGCCCCGGAGGCCCCGGCCTCGACCCGGGCGTCCTCGCCCGAGCAGAGGGAGAGCACGGTCGGCTCCTCGTCCAGGAGGCTCCGGCGCGCGCCGCGGAAGGAGCCTCCCTTCCAGGAGAAGGCCGCGTCCCCGGACAGGAGGAGGAGGGCCTTCTCGTCGGCCGCGCCCGCGGCCCAGGACTCGCCGGGGCCCAGCGTGAGGATGCCGAAGTCCATGAGCATGTCGGAGTTCGGGCCCCGGCGCTCGACTATCGGCGTATAACCCGAGGGGAAGCCCCCCTCTCGATGGATCAGCATCTTGGCTCGCTCCCGCGGGCGTCCGGCGGGGCCGCTATGGCCGCGCCGGAAGCCCGCCAATTATAGGTTAGGCGATCTCGGAGAGCTTCACGGCCCGCCGCTCCGCGAGGGACTTCTTGGCAGCGAGGGCCACGTAGAGGTCCTGGAGCCCGTCCTCGCCGGTGACCGGCACGGCCTTGCCCTCGGCGATCGCGGCGACGAAGGCCCGCATCTCGGCGATGAAGGCCTCTTTGTAGCGCTCGAGGAAGAAGTACAGGGGCTTGTCGCCCATGACTCCGGCCTCGGTGGAGAGCTTCACGGTGCTCGGCGTGTCGTTCTCGGCCTGGGCCGAGCCCTTGGAGCCGAAGACCTCGACCCGCTGGTCGTAGCCGTAGACGGCCTTGCGGCTGTTGTCGATGACGCCGATGGCGCCGTTCGCGAACTTGAGGGTCACCAGGGCGGTGTCCACGTCGCCGGCCTTGCCGATGCCCTCGTCGACGAGGACCGCTCCCTGGGCGTAGACCTCGACGACCTCGGAGCCGGCCTGGAAGCGGGCCATGTCGAAGTCGTGGATCATCATGTCCAGGAAGATGCCGCCGGAGACGGCCACGTAGGAGACCGGCGGCGGGGCCGGGTCGCGGGAGCTGATCTTCACGATCTGGGGCGAGCCGACGGCCCCGGACTCGACGAGCTCGCGGACGCGCTTGAAGTTGTGGTCGAAGCGGCGGTTGAAGCCGACCTGGAGCTTGACGTTCGCCTTCTTGACCGCGTCGAGGGCGGCCTTCACCTTCTCGATCGTCGTGTCCACGGGCTTCTCGCAGAACACGTGCTTGCCGGCCTTGGCCGCCTCGACGACGAAGGTGGAGTGGGTGTCGGTGGAGGAGCAGATGACGATGGCCTGGATCTCCTTGTCCGCGAACAGGAGGGCGGGATCCTTGGTCACGGTCTGGACGCCGAGGCCCTTGGCCCAGGCCTCGATCTGCGGCGTCAGGTTGACGTCGGCGATGGCCTTGAGCTTGGCCTGGGGCATGAAGTAGGCGATGTTCTCGGCGTGGATCTTGCCGATGCGCCCGGCGCCGATGACGCCGATGACGACCTGATTGGACATGGGAACCTCCTGCATACAGTCACTCGTAAAGGGACTACGCCCATCTGAAAACGATTTCAGAACCACCTTCATACTAGCCCACAAGCCTGGCCTTGTAAAGCTCCTTACCGACCAAAATTGTACTAAAACTTTTTAGTTCGAGTAAATTCGCGGTTTTCCGACGAGCGCGACGGCTCGGGGCTTCCCCTCGGCGAGGGAGGCCGCGGCGGCGGCGGAAACTGCCAGGGCCGCGTAGCCGTCCCAGGCCGAGGCCCCCGGGAAGACCCGCCCGTCGCGCAGCGTTTCGATCCACGCGGCCAGCTCGGCGAGGTAGGCCTCCTGGAAGGGGGCGGTCCAATCGCTGGTCACGGGGGAGCCGCGGAAGCCCGAGCTGCGCAGGCAGACTCGGTCGGGCTGTGCGGTCGCGGCGCTGCCCCGCTGCCCGACGAGCTCGGCGGAGACCTCGTAGCCGTAGTCCGCGCTCACGAAAAGCTCGGCCGAGGCGAGGCGCCCGTCGGCCATGATCATCTGGACGAGGAGGAGGTCGCGGCTGGATTCGGGGAGCTCTTCGCGGGAGCGCAGGCCGCGGACCGAGACCTCGGCGACCTCGGCGCCGAGGAGCCAGCGCGACGAGTCGATGTCGTGGCCCGCGGAGTTGGCGAGGATGAAGGCGCCCGAGGAGTCGTAGGCCGCCTTCGCGTTGCGGTGGACCCCCTTCCACAGGAGGGGCCGGCCGAGCGCGCCCGAGTCGGCGAGGGCCTTCAGGGCGGCGTGGGCGGGATCGAAGCGGCGCTGGAAGCCGAGGGAGACGAGGCGGCGGCCAGCCCCGGCCTCGGCCTCGACGAGGCGCAGCGCCTCCTCCGGGCTCGAGGCGAGGGGCTTCTCGCAGAGGACGGCCTTGCCCGCGGCGAGGCAGGCCAGGACGAGCTCGGCGTGGAAGGCGTCGGGGGCTGCGACGAGGACGGCGTCGACCGCGCTCGAGGCGATGAGCTCCTCGGGGCTGGAGAGGACGGCCGGGCCATCGGCGCCATTGGCGCCGCCGAGCTCGGCGGCGAGGCGCTCGGCGCGTCCCCGGTCGAGGTCCTGCAGCGCCGCGAGCTCGCAGGCGGAGACGAATCGCCGCGCGTTGCGCGCGTGCTGGCTCCCCATCGTGCCGGCGCCGATGACGCCGAGCCTGATCCTCGCGCTCGCCATGCCCCCTCCCCTCCCCGCTTTTAAGCGGGCCAGGCCTCGCGGAGGACGGCCAGGGACTTGCGGATGCCGGCCAGGCCGTCCATGGTGGGGTCCTCCATCTCGAGGCTCATCGCGCCGTCGTAGCCGGCCATGCGAAGGACCGTGACGAATTCCTTCCACCAGCGCGCGTCGTGCCCGTAGCCAAGGGCGACGTAGTTCCAGGAGCGCTCGGCGAAGCGCTCGATCGGCCTCGTGTCGAGGACCCCGTCGAGCTCGACCGCCCCGCGCTCGAGCCGCGCGTCCTTCGCGTGGACGTGGTAGATCGCCCCCTCGGCCCCGAGGCGGCGGGCCGCGGCGATGGGCTCCCCGCCCATCCAGAACAGGTGGCTCGGGTCGAGGTTCATGCCGACCATCGGCCCGATCTCGGCGCGGAGGCGCAGGAGGGTCGAGGGATTATAGACGAGCTGGGAGCCGTGGTTCTCCAGGGCGATCCGCTCGATCCCGCAGTCGGCGGCCATGCGCGCGGCCTTCCGCCAGTACGGGAGGGCGACCTCGCTCCACTGCCATTCGAGGATCTCCGCGTTGCGCGCCGGCCAGCTCGTCGCGATCCAGTTCGGCTCCCGCTCCCCGGGGCCTCCGCCCGGCAGGCCGGACATCATCACGACCTTCCGCACGCCGAGCATCCGCGCGAGCTCGAAGGTGCCCTCGACGACGGCGCGGTGGCGATCGCCCTCCTCGTTCGGGGCCAGCTGGTTGCCCGAGCAGTTGAGGGCCTCGATGGAGAGGCCGCGGGACCGGATCGCGTCCGCATAACGCGTCCGGGCGGGCTCGCTGCCCAGGAGCCCCTCGAGGTCCAGGTGGGGAGCCCTCGACCAGTTGCCGGTGCAGAGCTCGAGGCCCTCGAAGCCGAGGGAGGCGGCCAGGTCGAGCATGGGCTCGAAGCCCAGGGAGCCCAGGGAATCGGTCACCAGGCAGAGCTTCACGGCCGCGCCCCTACAGCTCGACCGTCGAGCCGCGCTCGAGGGACTCGCGCATGGCGACGGCGAGGCGCGTGGCCTCCCGCGCGTCCTCGAGGGAGCGCGTGCCCGCCCGGCCCGAGCGGATCGCCTGGGCGAAGGCCTGGGCCTCGAGGAGGAAGGCCGGTCCGAAGCGGGAGAAGAAGTCGGCCTGCCCGGCGGCGAAGCTCCCGCCCGAGCGCTCGCGCAGGACGGGGAGCTCGGGAATGCCGCGGCCGCAGCTCAGGGCTCCCTCGGTGCCGGTCACCGACATCGTCGCCTCGTAGCCGCGGTGGGAGGTCCGCGAGACGTGGAAGGTCGCGAGGGCCGCCTGGGAGGCGGACCCGCCGGGCAGCTCGAACTCCACCGTGGCGGCGGCGGTATCGACGTCGCCGCAGGAGCCGAGGCCGGGGTACATGACGCGGGTGCCGCGCGCGGTGACCCGGCGGGGCCGGGCCCCCTCGAGGATCCAGCGGACCAGGTCGATGTCGTGGATGCAGCAGTCGAGGAAGATGCCGCCCGAGGTGGGCGCGAACTTCACGAAGAAGGCGTCCGGGTCGGCGGGGTCGTGGGACTCGGCGTGGACGCGGAAGACCCGGCCGAGCTCCCCGGCCGCGACGGCGCGCTTGACCTCGGCGTAGGCGGGATCGAAGCGCCGCATGAAGCCGATGGTCGCGACCTGGCCGGGGCGCCCGCGCGCGACCTCGATCACGCGGTCGCAGGGGGCGACGTCGAGGGAGAGCGGCTTCTCGCAGAACAGGTGCTTGCCGGCCTCGAGGACCTCGATCGCCTGCTCGGCGTGGAGGGAGGTCGGCGTGACGAGCCAGGCCGCGTCGAGGCCTGGATGCGCCAGGAGGGAGCCGAGGTCGGCATAGGCCGGGACCTCGAGGCTCTCCTCGGCCCACGCGCGCTCCTCGGCCAGGGGGCTCGCCGCGGCGACGAGCTCGACGCCCCGCACGCGCTTGGCTAGGTTCTCGGCGTGGCGCTTGCCCAGGCGGCCCAGGCCCACGATGCCGATCGAGATAGCTCGCTCCACTGCTCCCTCCTTGCGGCGCGATGGGGCGGCGCCCGGCGGCCGGGGCCTCGGCCCCGCGCGCGCCCGGGCGCCTCCCGGAGGATCACTTGATGGACATGCGGAAATCGAGGAGGGACTGGGCGTTGTCCTTGGTCATCATCGTCGCGCCGGAGTCGATGCGCTTGTCGATCTTCTTGCCGGCCTTGGCCTCGAGGGCCTTCTCGATGGCGATGCGGCCCATGTCGTAGTTGCCCTGGGCGACGGAGCCGTAGAGGTCGCCGGCGAGGATGGACTTGAGGGCGTCCTCGTTGGCGTCGACGCCGATCATCGGGACCTTCTTGCCCGCCTGCTGCATGGCGCGCAGGGACCCGAGGACCATCTCGTCGTTGGCGGCGAAGACGCCGGCGATGTCGGGGTTGGCCTGGAGCACGTTCTGGGTGAGGGTGTAGCCCTTCTCGCGGTCGCTGAAGGCGGGCTGCTTGGAGGCGATGACCATGCCGGCGGCCTTGAGGACCTCCTCGGCGCCCTTCACGCGGTCGTTGCAGGAGGGATTGCCGGGGGCGCCGTCGATGAGGAGGACCTTGTCGCCCTTCTTCAGCTGGGCCGCGAGGGCCTTGCCGCCGGCCTTGCCGGCCGCGAGGTTGTCGGTGCCGATGAAGGTCACGTAGTCGTTGAAGCCGGCGGGCATGCCGGTATCGACGAGGATGACGGGGATCTTCTTCTTCTTGGCCTGGTTCAGCACGTTGATGGAGGCGGCGGGCTGGGAGGGGCTGAAGACGATCACGTCGACCTTCTGGGAGATGACGTCCTGGACCATGTTGATCTGCTGCTCGATGGCGTCCTCGGTGGGGGGCCCGAGGAGGATGAGCTCGACGCCGGCCTTGTCGGCGGCCGCCTTGGCGCCGGCGGCGACGATCTTCCAGTACTGGCTCGACAGGGTCTTGAGGACCATGCCGACCTTGAGCTTCGGCGCCGCGGCCGCGCCCGCGCAGAGCACGAAGGCGAAGACGAGGGCCATGACGATGGCGACCAACCTTTTCTTCTGCATACAGCCTCCTGAAAACCCGATCGATCAGCCGGGCCATGCCCGGCCAGGATACCTTGTCGAGCCCGCGCGCGGGCTGCGGCCCTACCTGCGGCCGACCTGCATGACCTTCTGGCGGAGCACGTCAATGTAGACGGCGAGGATGATGACCGCGCCGATGGCGAAGGTCTGGTAGTTGGAGTCCACGTTGAGGAGGTTCAGCCCGTTGCGGAGCACGGCGATGATGAGCACGCCGATGATGGTGTTGCCGATGGAGCCGACGCCCCCGAAGAAGCTCGCGCCGCCGATGATGACCGCCGCGATGGCGTCCGAGTCGTAGTCCTGCCCGGCCAGGGGGTAGGCCGCGTTGACGCGCCCGACGAGGACGATGCCGGCCAAGGCGGCGGTGAAGCCGCTCAGGGTGTAGACCAGGTTGAGGACCCGGTGGACCTTGATGCCGGAGAGGCGGCTCGCCTCCTTGTTGCCGCCCACCGCGTAGATGTAGCGGCCGGTAGCGGTCCTCGTGAGGAAGAGGTACATGCAGGCGTAGAGGATGGCCACGAGGAAGAGGCTTAAGGGCAGCGGCCCGAGGTAGTTGTTGCCGATGAACTGGACCGGCTCGGGGAAGATGCTGATGGGAGCCGCGGCCGTGATGACGAGGGCCGCGCCGCGCGCCATCATCTTCATGCCCATGGTGGAGATGAAGGGGTGCGGCAGGCTCATCTTCGTCAGCATGAGGCCGTTGAGGAGGCCGAGCCCCCCGCCCACCGCGAGGCACAGCAGCATCGAGAGGTAGGGATCGACGCCGTGATTCACGCATACCACGCCCATGAGCATGGTCGAGAGGGCCAGGACCGAGCCGACCGAGAGGTCGATGCCCCCCGTGAGGATGGCGAGGAACATGCCGCAGGAGATGATGGCGCTGACCGCCGCCTGCGAGGCCACGTTCGTCAGGTTGTCGACCGTCAGGAAGCGCGGCGACAGGACCGCCATGACCAGCGAGAGGAGGATCAGGCTCAGGATCACGCCCACGCTGTACATGTTCTTCCTCGGCTTCTGCTTCTTGGCTTCCTGCCCGGCAGCCGCGGCCTCTCTCTCGTGCGCCATCGCCGTCTCTCCTTTTCTCCCCGTCACGCGATCTTCCCCTCGCCGGAGGCGGCGAGCCCCGAGGCCGCGTACAGGATCCTCTCCTGGGTCGCCTCGGCCTGGCCGAATTCGGCGGTGATCCTGCCCTCGTGCATCACGAGGATGCGGTCGGCCATGCCCATGACCTCGTCCATCTCCGAGCAGATGATGATGACGGCCGCGCCGTTCGCCACGAGCTCGTTCATGAGGTTGTAGACCTCGACCTTCGCGCCCACGTCGATGCCGCGCGTCGGCTCGTCGAAGATGAAGATCCTCGCCTGGGTGAGCATCCACTTGGCGATGACGACCTTCTGCTGGTTCCCGCCCGAGAGCTGCCCGACCACCGTCTCGACGTCGGGGGCGCGGAGCTTCAGGTCCCTCGCGATCTTCTCCGTCATCTGGCGGATGGCCTTGAGCTTGAGGAAGCCGAGGCGGCTGTAGCGCTCGAGCCTCACCAGGGACGAGTTGAACGAGACGCTCTTAATGAGGATGAGGCCCTGGCCCTTGCGGTCCTCGGTCAGGAAGGCTATCCCGGCGTCGATGGAGTCCCGCGGGCTCCTGATGCGGACGTCCTGCCCGAAGACCTTGATAGCGCCGCCGTCGATCGGGTCCGCGCCGGTGATCGCCCGCGCGGTCTCGGTGCGGCCCGCGCCCACGAGGCCCGCGAAGCCGAGGATCTCGCCCGCGTAGGCCTTGAAGGAGACGTCGTGGAGCACGCCCCTGCGCTCGAGATGCTCGACCGAGAGGGCCTCGGCGCCCCGCCCGCCCTTGACCTTGGGGTACTTGTTCGTGATCTCGCGGCCGACCATGAGGCGGATGATGTCGTCGACCGAGGCCTCGCCGATGTCGCGGGTCTCCACGAGGCGGCCGTCGCGCAGGACCGTGACGCGATCGCAGATGCGCTTGACCTCGTCGAGCCGATGGGAGATGAAGATGACGGTCACGCCCTTGGCCTTGACCTGGGCGATGATTCGGAAGAGGTCGTTCGCCTCGCGCTCGGAGAGGCTCGAGGTCGGCTCGTCCATGATGATGAGCTTGGCGTCGGAGTGGACCGCCTTGCAGATCTCCACCATCTGCTGGTGGCCGATGCCGAGCTCGCCGGTCCTCATCCGCGGATCCAGGCTGAGCGCGAGATCCCGCATCAGGGACTCGGCCTCCCCGAGCATCTTGGCGCGGTCGAGGATATCGCCCCTCCGGGACTTGCGGAGCTCGCGGCCGAGGAAGATGTTCTCCACCACGGTCAGGTGGGGGATGAGGTTGAGCTCCTGGTAGATGCAGGCGATGCCCTTCCCCATGGCCTTGAGGGGCGTCAGGCGCTCGAGCTTCTCGCCGTTGAACCAGATCTCGCCCTCGTCGGGAGCGTAGGCGCCGGTCAGGATCTTGATGAGGGTCGACTTGCCGGCCCCGTTCTCGCCCGTCAGGCCGTGGACGTCCCCGGCCCGAACCTCCATGCTCACGGAGTCGAGGGCCAGGACGCCCGGGAACCGTTTGGTCACCCTATCCAAACGCAGCAGCATCTCGTTTTTACCCATCGCCATGCTTCCCTCGCTGATCGTCGGGAATGGAAACAGCATCTTTCTGCAAACGTTTTCAGTACCCATATGATTATATTCCCTGATTTTTTGAACTGTCAAATGAAATCGTTTTCAAATTATAAGGCTATAGGGAAGCCCGCGGCTTGCGGCTTCACGCCCAGGGGAGTACAGTGTCCGAAAGGTTTTCACGCGAATGATGAGCATAAAAGACATCGCGAGGCTGGCTGGAGTCTCGCCCTCGACGGTCTCCCGGGTCATCAACCAGAAAAAGTACGTCAAGCCCGAGCTCCGCGAGCGCATCATGGCCGTGGTCAAGGAGACCGGCTACGTCCCGAGCCACGCCGCGCGCTCGATGGTGCTCAAGCGCAGCTTCACCGTGGGCATCGTGATCCCCTACGCCTTCAACATGTTCCAGCGCCAGCTCTTCGCCATCATCGAGCGCCAGCTCGAGACCCACGGCTACCACACCCTCTTCTTCTTCGCGAAGTGGGAGCCGGAGCACGAGCTCCACTGCCTGCGCCGACTCAAGTCCGAGAACCTCGACGGCATCATCATGCTCCACGAGGTCATCCACCCCGACTTCTACGCCTACCTCGCCCACGCCCCGATGCCCGTCGTCCTGTGCACCTTCGACCGGGGCAACCTCGCCTGCCCCTCGGTCCACGTCGACGAGGAGGCCGCCGCCCGGGACGCGACCGCCCACCTCATCGGCCTCGGGCACCGGCGCATCGGCTTCATCGCCGGCTCGCACTTCTCCTTCGCGGCCCAGCGCGCCTCGGGCTACCGCGCGGCCCTCGACTCCGCTTCGATCGCCTACGACGAGCGGCTCGTCGCCGAGGTTCCCTCCTACATCGCCGAGGACGGGCTGGCGGGCATGCGCGAGCTCCTGGCCCGGAAGCCGGGGCTCAGCGCGGTCTTCGCCACGACGGACGAGCTCGCCATAGGCGCGATGCGCGCCATCTACGAGGCGGGGCTGCGGGTGCCCGAGGACATCTCGGTCGTGGGCTTCGACGACATCGACGTGAGCGCCTACCTCGCGCCGGGCCTCACCACGGTCGCCCAGCCCATCGAGGCCATCGGGCGCAAGACCGCCGAGGTCATGTCCCGCCTCATCTCCGGCGAGGCCTACGGCGACCTCTCGGCCGTCTTCGGCCACCGCCTGGTCGTGCGCGAGTCCGCCGCCCCGCCCCGCTGAGACCGGCCCTTGCGGGGGCCGGTCCCGATCCGTATACTTGGTTATATTCCCATCACTTCCTCGCCTCGAAGGCCCGGAGTCCCGGAGCCGGGGCCTCGGGGAGGGAAGGAGGAGGCATGCTGCGCCTCGTCCACGCGGCGGCCCTCGCCGCCGCGCTCGGCTGCCTCGCCTGCAGCCTGGCCCCGCCTCGGCCGAGCCTCCCGCCCTTCGTCGAGGAGGCGGATGTCCCCGCCGACCGGGCCCTCCTCGTCGTCTACCGCGACTCGAGACGCTACGGATCCTTCAACCCGATGCCCGTCAGCAGCTTCGGCACAGTCATCGCCCAGCTCCCGGCGGGGGCCGCGGTCCAGTGCCTCGTCTTCCCGGGACGGCGGAGCGTCGAGGCCACGATGCTCGGCGCCAAGGGCCCGGTCCGGCGGGGCTCGGTCTCCCTTGAGCTCCTCCCGGGCCAGCGCTATTTCCTAAAGGCGGTTCCCTCGATGGGCCTGGCTGCGGTCGAGGTCGGCATAGCCCCGGTCGAGCCCGGGCTCGCCCGGGCCGAGCTCGCGGGCTGCGGCGCCGTCCTCGGGCCCGCGGGGGGCAGGGTCCTTTCCGAGCGGGGCGGGCCCGCGGCGCCCGGGCGCGGCGACGGGCCCGCCCTGCCGGGCGCGGGCCGCACGGACGCGGCGCCGGCGGCGGGGCAGGCAGTGGCGGCTAACGTCCCGACGAAGATAGCCGCGCTTCTCCGCTCCGGAAGCCCCGTGAGCCTCCTCGTCGTGGTGCCGGAGGCGGATCTGCGGCGCGACTACGCGGGCGAGGCTCCCGTCCCGGCTTCATGGAAGAAGGAGAAGGCCGCCGAGCTCGCCGCGGAGTGGGCGGGCCAGTCCCTCGAGGCCTTCGGGGGCCATCCCGGCTTCTCGGTGGTCAACCGCGAGGGGCTCGGGGATATCCTCGCGGAATTCGAGCTCCAGGGCTCCGCCGCCTTCGACCAGCGCTCGACGGCCCGCTTCGGGCGCATGGCGGGATCGAGCCACATGCTCCTGCTCTCCTTCGCCTGGCGCAGGGAGCCCGGCGGCCCCTACCTCGAGGATACGACGGTCAAGCTCGTCGACCTGGCCCTCAACACGATCCTGGCCGTCGACCGGATCCGCGTCGTCATCTCGGTCGAGGAGTCGACGGGCCGGGCGACCGTCCTCGAGCGTTGGCAGAACGGAGTCCGCCTCAGGTGAGGGAGGAGCCTCGGGCGCAGGGAGTCCCCGAATCGAGGGCTTCGGGCCTTCAGGGGAGGAAGTCGCTCTGCCGGTCGGACTGGGTCAGGACGCTCCAGTTCCCCGCCTCGTCCCCGGCGACCTTGACCGAGCCGTCGATGCAGGTGACGTAGGCGGCCGAGCCGACCTTGCGCCAGTTCTTGTACACTTGGAGGCTCGCGAGGTTGTCGTGCATCATGACGGCGAGCTTGGGCGAGACGGCCCTCGCGAAGCCCTTGCTCGATGAGGTGTCGGCCCCGTGATGGCCGACCTTGACGAGGTCGGCCTTGAGGCGCTCGCCGTACTTCGCGACGAGCTCGGCCTCGCGGGGCGTGTAGACGTCGCCCATGAAGAGCATGGACGAGGCCCCGTAGGCGAACTTGACGACGAGGGAGCGGTCGTTGACGAACTGGGTCCCGTTCTTGGGGTAGCCCTCGTAGTACCTGATCTCCGGCTCGGGATTGAGGACCTCGGCCCGCACCCGCTCGCCGAAGGAGAAGGCGGAGCCCTCCTCGAGGTAGATCACCTCGATGCCCTTGGCCTTCACCGCCGCCATGAAGCCGCGGAATACCGCGGTCGGATACTCGAGCCTGCTCGTGTAGAGCCTTCCGACCGAGTACTTCTCGAGCAGGCGCGCGAAGCCCCCGATGTGGTCGACGTGGGGATGGCTCGCCATGATGGCGTCGAGGCGGGCGACGCCCATCGCGTCGAGGCAGCGCTCGACCTGCTCGGCGCACTCGGGCGCCCCGGCGTCGACGAGCATGACCAGGCCCTCGGGGCTCGTGAGGATCGCGCAGTCGCCCGACTTCTCCTCGGACTCGGTGACGAGGCTCATCTTGACGAAGCGGGCCACGAGCTTGCCCTCGTCGCCGGTTCGGTCGAAGAGCGCCTGGAAGCGGTCCGCCGGGGACGGGGCCGCGGCGGGCGCGCTCGCGGCGGGCGAGGCCTGGGCGGCCGCCGCGCCCTGCGCCGCGAGGCCGAGGGGGGCCGCGGCCAGGAGGGCGGCGGCCATGACGAGGGAGCGAAGGCCCTCGAGCCCCCGATGCTTGCGCGATCCCATGGTTCCCTTCCCGCGCGGAGTCCGCGCGCTCATTTCGAGGCCGCCTTCGAGAAGCCGCTCAAGAGGTACTTCTGGAGCAGGGCGAAGAGGATGATGATCGGCAGCACGGCCATCACGGCCCCGGCCATGATCTGGTTCTGGTTCATGGTCTCGAGGCCGGCGTAGGAGCGCTTGAGCTCGTACACGCCCTGGGCGATCGTCCGGCGCAGGGGGGTCGTGGTCACCATCTTGGGCCAGAAGTAGGCGTTCCAGTGGTCGATGAAGGAGATGATCCCGACGGTCATGAGGGTCGGCTTGCACATCGGCGCGAGGATCTTGAAGATGATCCCGACGCGGCCCATGCCCTCGAGCCGCGCGGCCTCGAGGAAGCTGTCGTCCACGGCCTTGAAGGACTGCCTGAGCATGAAGATCATGTAGGCGGAGACGGCCTGGGGGACGATGAGGCCCGCGAAGGTGTTGATCCAATGCAGCTTCGCGACCATGCAGTAGATGGGCACGAAGGTGATCTGGATGGGTATCATGAGGGCGCCGAGCACCAGGACGAAGAGGGAGTCCCGGCCGCGGAAAGAGCCCTTGGCGAAGCCGTAGGCCGCGAAGCAGCCGGCCAGGAGCTGAAGGGAGAGGATGCCGCCGGTCATCACGATCGTGTTGAGGAAGTAGCGCCCGAAGGGCGCCATCTTGAGGGCGTCCGGGTAGTTCCTCCAGTTGAAGGCCGCCGGCCAGAGGGTCGGCACGGGCCTGAGGAGCTCCTCGCTCGACTTGAGCGAGGAGATGATCATCCAGTAGATCGGGAAGACCGCGACGAGGGTGACGGCGGCCGCCGCCGCGTACTGGAGGAGGGCCCCGACGGCCCTGGCCCGCCTCGCGCGGGCATTGGCTCCCTGATTCGCTTCGCTCACGGGCCGCCTCCCTCAGGACTCGTAGTGGACGTTCTTGCTCGAGATCCTCATGGTCGCCGCGGTGGAGGCGAGGAGGATCACGAAGAAGAGGCAGGAGACCACGGCGGCCCGGTCCACGCGGAAGTCCACGAAGGCGAGCTCGTAGATCCAGAAGACCGTCACGTTCGTGCTCTGGTAGGGGCCGCCGCCGGTCATGACGTCGACGGACTGGAAGACCTTCATCGAGGCGATGAAGGTGGTCACGAAGAGGAAGAGGGTGGTCGGCGAGAGGAGGGGCAGGGTGATGTAGCGGAAGCGCTGGAAGGGCCCCGCCCCGTCGATCTTGGCCGCCTCGTAGTACTCGGGGGAGATGCCCTTCATCGCCGAGAGGTAGATCATCATGCCGTAGCCGACCACGCGCCAGCCGGTGAGGACGAGGACCGAGGCGAGGGCCGTCTTCTCGCTGTTCAGCCAGGCGAGGGGGGCGGCACCGAAGAGCTTGAGGACGTAGTTGAGGATGCCGTACTGGTCGTTCAGGATCCACATGAAGACGATGGCCGAGGTCGAGATGGCGATGTAGCGGGGCATGAAGAGGACCGAGCGCATGGCGGAGAAGGCCCGGCTCTCCCGGTTGAAGAGGGCGGCGAGGAGGATGCCCCCGGCCAGGGTAATCAGGATCTCCCAGAAGGTGTAGGTGAAGGTGATCCGGAGCGAGGCGAGGAGCTTCTCGCAGCCGGAGCCCTGGAAGAGCCACTTCCAGTTCTTGAAGCCGACGTAGTCGTACTTGTCCTTGATCAGGTTCCAGTTCGTGAAGCCGATCCGGAAGAGCTCGACCACGGGGTAGTAGACGAAGGCGAGGAAGAAGGCCAGGGCCGGGGCGACGCAGAGGAAGTCCTTGGCCCGCTCCCGACTCCTGTACCTGGCCGCGCGAGCGCGCGCTCCCCTCTTGCCTGCCGCGTTCTCCGACACTGCCATCCCTCCTCGCTCGCCCCCGGCCCCCGAAGCGGGGGCCGGGGGCTATCAGCCGCTCCCGGCGCCCGGGATCAGTCCTGCAGGGCCTCGTCCAGGAGGACGGCCGCCTTCTTCATGGCCGCCTCCATGTCCCCGCCCTCGATGATGACCTTGGCCATCTCCTGCATCCAGATCTTGGCGAAGGCCGAGTAGGCCGGGTGCTGGATGCGCGGGTAGATGTGGCCGATGTTGTCGAAGACGGCCTTGAAGGCGGGCTTCTCCTTGAGGAAGGCCTGGCCCTCGGCGGTCTTGGTCACCGACTCGCGGGTGGGCATGTATCCCGTGCCGCGGGCCCAGTACATGTTGACTTCCTTGCTCGTCAGGTAGGTGAGGAGCTTCCAGGCCGCGTTCTTGACCTCCTGGCTGTTCTTGGCGGGGATGAGGAGGACGGAGCCGCCGACCTCGGAGTCCCGCTTCGCGTCGCCGGGCAGGTAGTGCATGCCGACCTTGAACTTGCAGGTGTCGGCGTACATGTTGTACAGGGAGGTGGTGTGGATGACGGAGAAGGTCTTGCCGTCGATGAAGTTCTGCCGCATGACGCTCGAGGCGTCCTTGCCGTAGGCCCAGTAGGCGCTCTTCTCGTCGCACCACTGCTTGAGCTTCCTGGCGACCGCGACGGCCTTGGCCCCTCCCAGGTCGGTCGTCTCCATGTCCTTGTTGACGAGGCTCACGCCGGCGTTCAGGTAGAAGGGCTCGAAGTACCACTGGTCCCATCCGGGGATCACGGTGGCGTAGCGCTGGGCCGAGCCGTCGGCGGCCTTCTTGGAGGCCTTCTTCATGAACTCGTCCATCTGCGCCCAGGTCTCGGGGAGCTTGATCTTCTCGGCGTCGGCCATGTCCTTGTTGTAGAACATGATCTGGGTCGAGATGAGGAAGGGCAGGGAGACCTGCTTGCCGCCGTAGCTCGTCGAGGCCGTGAGGCCGGGCCCGAAGTCCTTGACGTCGAAGCCCGTGGCCTTGATGTAGGGATCGAGGACCTCGCAGAGGCCGGAGGCGCCGTACTCGGCGACCAGGGGGGTGTTCGCCACGGTCAGGCCGGGCAGGGTGGTGCCGGCGGCCTGGGCCGCGATGAGCTTCTCGTTGAGGTCCTTGTAGGCGCCCTGGTAGACCGCCTCGACGTCGATGTTCGGGTTGGCCTTCTCGAAGTCGGCCACGACCTTGTCGACGAGGGGCGCGTACTGGGCCTCGAGGGCGTGCCACCACTGGATCTTGACGGGGGCCTTGACCTCGTACTTCTTGGCGTCCTGGGCGCCTGCGCCTGCGGCCGCGAGGGCCGCCAGCGCCAGGGCGGCGACTGCTTGGCGGATGCTGCTCATCGTAGTCCTCCTTAGCTCGAGCTCGAGCTTCGATCGCGATTGCGCGGGCGCCCCTCGACAGGGCCCCGCGAGAGCAGGCCGGGCCTAGGCCCGGACCGAGCCGCCGCGCCAGGCGCGCTCGAGGGCGGCCTTGCCGGCGGCGAGGGTCGAGAGATCGGTGCCGATGTTGTACTCGAGGACGAGGCCCAGATCGTTCCCCGACGCCGAGGCCGAGGCGGCGGCCGCGGCGAGGAGCCGATCCCAATCGACGCTGCCCGTACCGATCGGAGCGTGGGCGTCCTTCGTGCCGTCGTTGTCGTGGAGGTGGAGGGCGTGGAGACGGCCGCCGAGGGCGGCGAAGAGGGCCTCGAGATCCCAGCCGCTTATGTGCGCGTGGCCGACGTCGACGATGTAGCCGATCGCATCGGGCATGCCCTCGAGGAAGGAGGCGAACTGCTCCTGGGTGAACAGGCTCGTCGCCGGCGTGCCGACGTTCTCCACGAGAAGGAGGAGGCCGTAGCGCTCGTTGTACTCGAGGAGGTTGAACATGGCCTGCCTCGAGCGGGAGCGCGCCACCTCCTTGCTGAAATGGCTATCGGGGCAGGAGCCCGTGTGGAGGACCACGTGGCGGGCACCCACGAGGGCCGCGAAGTCCAGGCTCTCGCGGTAGCTCGCGAGGACGGCCTCGCGGTAGCGGGCGCACTCGTAGGTCAGGTTCGAGCCCCAGACCGGCACGTGGACCGAATACGCGGTCTTCTTGGCCCGGAGGGCAGCGGCGAGGGACTGCGCCCGTCGGGGAAAATCGTCCCAGCCCGCCCCGTCGAGCATGAGCTCGATGTTCTCGGCGCCCTGCGCGATGAGGCGATCGACGTTCTCCTCTACCTGGCCGCCGATCAAGCACAGCTCGGAATAAAAGACCCGCATCACGACAACCCTTTCTCGAGATCTCCGCTCTTTGCAGCGGGGATCTACTGCCTCGAAGTCTGTAGTTTCAATAACTATTTATTAAATATTTAGTAGCGATAGTATCCTGATACACTACAATTGTCAAATGAAACCTGATTTTCAATTACATTTTTAACAATCTTTTAATTTTCTGTCAGACGAGGATTGCTAATTCCGTAGATGAGCCCTATCATGTTTTAACTATCTCGCTCGACGAACGGTGCAGGATGGCGAAAAAGCAGAACCCGACCCTGAAGCAGATCGCGGAGCTCGCGGGCTTCTCGCAGGCCTCGGTCTCGATGATCCTCAACAACCGCATGGACGTCTCCTTCTCGGAGAAGACCATACAGCTCGTCCACTCGGCGGCCGAGAGCCTCGGCTACGAGAAGCCCGATCCAGCTCCCCGGCGCCGCGGCTCGGCGCGGAGGCTCGTCGCCGTCCTCTGCCCCAACGTCTCGAATCCCTACTACTCCTCCCTGGTCCAGGCCATCGAGCAGTCCGCCTGGGCGAACGAGTACCAGGTCCTGGTCATGGACACCTACCGCTCCGCCGAGGCGGAGGAGCGCTGCCTCGCCGTCCTCCGCGAGGGCGAGGTCGCCGGCGCCATCTTCGCCATGCCGCCCAGGTCCCCCGCCGCCCTCGAGGAGCTCGGCAGGGAGCTGCCCCTCGTCGCGATCGGCGACCGGGGGAGCTCCCTCCACGTCGACGCCGTCGAGGTGGACAACTACGGCGCCGGGGTCCTCATCGCGCGGCACCTCCTCGAGCTCGGGCACGAGCGCGTCGCCTTCGTCTCGACGACCCTCGACGAGCAGGCGATCGTCCGTATGCGCCGCTTCAAGGGTGTCGAGGAGACCATCCTCGCCGAGCGCCCCGGCGCCGAGTTCGCGGCCTTCTCCCGGGGCATAGCGCCCGAGCAGGAGCTCGGCGACCTGTTCATCGAGCACCGGGTGGGCTACGAGCTCGCCCTCGAGGCCATCGACCGGGCCGCCTTCACCGCCATCGTGGCGGTGAACGACATGGTCGCCTTCGGGGCGATCGACGCCATCGCGGAGCGGGGGCTCTCGGTGCCGGGGGACCTGAGCGTCTGCGGCTTCGACAACGTCTTCCCCTCGCGGCTCAGGCCCATCTCCCTGACCACGGTGGACAACTACATCGTGGAGAAGGGCCGCAGCGCCTTCGCGATGCTGCTCGGCCGCATCGGGGGAGCCTCGGGGGGCGCGGGCCCCTCCGAGGCCATCACGAGGGTGGAGTACCCTCCCCGCCTCGTCGTGCGGGGATCGACCGCGCGGCCGCGCGGCCGCGGCAGGCAGGGAGGGAGGGAACGATGACGAGGATCTTCGCGCACCGGGGCTATAGCGCCGCCTACCCCGAGAACACGATGGGCGCCTTCGCGGCGGCCCTGGAGGCGGGCTGCGATGGGATCGAGCTGGACGTGCAGCTGAGCCGGGACGGCCGCCTCGTGGTCATCCACGACGAGAGCGTGGACCGCTGCACCGACGGCTCGGGCAGGGTCCGCGACCTCGCGCTCGAGGAGCTCCGGAGGCTCGACGCGGGAGCCTCGTTCAAGGGCGGCCGGGCCTCGGGAGGCCAGCCCGCCCGGATACCCACCCTCGAGGAGGTCCTCGCGCTCGTCCGCGGCGGCGCGGCCGCGATCAACATCGAGCTGAAGAACCACCTCGTCGCCTACCCCGGCCTCGAGGAGAAGGCCGTCGCGGCGGTCCGCGAGGCCGGCATGGAGGGGCGCGTCCTCTTCTCCTCCTTCAACCACCCCTCCCTCCTCCGCTGCAAGCGCCTCGCGCCGGAGATCGAGATCGCTTTCGTCGTCTCCTGCTGGATGATCGAGCCGGGGGCCTACTGCGAGGCCAGGGGAGCGGAGTACCTCAACCCGCGCTTCGGCTTCCTCGACGCCGAGAGCCACGCCGAGCTCAGGCGGCACGGCCGAAGGGCCCAGGCCTGGACCGTCAACGAGGCCGCGGAGATGGAGCGTCTCGCCGCGCTGGGGGTCGATTCGATCATCACGAACGAGCCCGGGCTCGCCCGCTCCGTCCTCGGTCGCTAGCGGCCCGTCGGCCCGAGGGGCCGGGCCGAGCCCGGCCCGCCCTCCCCCGCCCCGAGGTGGCCCAGGCGCTTGAACACGACCAGGGCCAGGTAGGACAGGAGGATGAAGAGGGAGAAGGCCGCCGAGAAGAGCACGGCCTTCGGCTCCGCCATCGCCTCGGCCACCTCGGCGACGACGCGGCGCGGCGAGAGGACGACGTCCCAGGAGCTCAGGCGCGAGAAGCGGCCCAGGTAGATGCCGAAGCCCGACAGGAGGATTGCCGCGAGGACGAGGGCCCGGGCGGGGAGCTTGCCCCAGGCGAGGGAGCCGGCCTCGTGCATGAGCCACATCGACACGAGGCCGATGAAGTGGCCGATGAAGGCGAAGGCGGCGTTCATGATGATGTCGTACCAGATCATGGCCTCGAGGCCGAGCCACTCCGAGGGGCCCGCCTTGAGGTAGGTCCCCCGGATGACGTGGATGAAGTCGGTGAAGATGTAGGGGGCGTTCGGGTAGAACAGGAGCCAGAGCGCGGCCAGGGGGGCGAGGGCCCAGCCCAGCCGCCGCCCCGGCGCCCAGCGGGCGCACAGGAGGGCGGCGGCCGCGGCGGCGAGGTAGGGCACCATCGCCAGGCCGAGGTTCAGGACGAGGTAGAGGTACCAGATGCGGCCGGAGACCGCGACCCTGATCGCGTACAGGAGCACGCAGCCCAGGGCCGCGAGCGCGAGGAAGGAGCTGAGCTCGAGGAGCTCCGAAGGCTTGCCCGCCCGGCGCATCCGGCCCCCTAGGCCTCGAGGTCCTTGGCCGCGACCTTCGCGAGGACCCGGGCCTTGAAGTCGGCGAGCTTGACGCCGTTCTCCTGGCTCCCGTCGAGCTTGCGAACGGAGACCGCGGCCTCGTCGGCCTCCTTCTGGCCGACGACGAGCATGTAGGGGATCTTCTGGCCCTGGGCCTCGCGGATCTTCGCGTTCATGCGCGCGTCGGAGAGGTCGGCCCGGGCCCGGAGGCCGGCGGCCTTGAGCTCGGCGACCGCCTTCTTGGCGTACTCGTCGAAGGCCGGGGCCACGGGGATGACCACGGCCTGCTCGGGGGCGAGCCAGACCGGGAAGGCCCCCGCGGTGTGCTCGAGGTAGACGCCGAAGAAGCGCTCGATCGAGCCGAGGAGGGCGCGGTGGACCATGTAGGGCCGCTTGCGCTGGCCGTCCTGGTCGACGTACTCCATCTGGAAGCGCTCGGGCTCGTTGAAGTCGAACTGGATGGTGGTCAGCTGCCACTCGCGGCCGATCGCGTCCTTGACCTTGAGGTCGATCTTGGGGCCGTAGAAGGCGCCGCCGCCTTCGTCAACCTCGACGGCGAGCCCCTCCTTGGCGATGGCCTTGAGCAGCGACTGCTGGGCCTGCTCCCAGCGTTCCGGCGCACCCACGGCCTTTTCGGGGCGGGTGGCCAGGTAGGCCTTGATTTCCTTGAAGCCGAACGCCTTCCACAT
>Ga0116154_10000465_pt1 | contig 47197 bp, 41 predicted proteins | sample AD_UKC030_MetaG_FD_89898 | JGI IMG/M metagenome (GOLD analysis project Ga0116154, IMG submission 89898) | Active sludge microbial communities of municipal wastewater-treating anaerobic digesters from USA - AD_UKC030_MetaG | ecosystem: Engineered > Bioreactor > Anaerobic > Digestate | place: USA... | reverse complement strand
CGCGTTGCCCAAGCAGCTTGTTGAAGTCGGCATCGCCGAGCAAAATCTGGTTGGGATCACCGCCGGTCTTGCGGCGTGCGGCAAGAAACCTTTTGGCGTTTCGCCAAGCTGCTTTTTAACGGCGCGTTCTTTGGAGCAGATCAAGAACGATGTGTGTTATTCGGACGTTCCGGCGGTGCTCGTCGGCATCAGTGCCGGCGTGAGCTACGGCGCGCTGGGCACGACCCATCATTCCCTGCATGACCTGGCTGTCCTTCGGGCCATCCACAACCTCAGCATCATTGTCCCGGCGGACAACTTCGAGTCGCGCGAGGCCGTCCGGTATGCGGCGGCGGCCACGGGGCCGGTCTTTCTCCGGTTCGGCAAGGCCGCCCTATATGATTTGCATCCGCCAGGCGCCCGCTTCGATGCGGGCCAGGCCCTCATGCTGCGCGAGGGCCGCGACGTGGCCTTCCTGGCGGCCGGCGAGACCGTGATTCACGCCCTGCTGGCGGCGGCACAGCTCGCGGAGCGCGGGCTGGCCGCCCGCGTGCTCTCCCTGCATACCATCAAGCCGCTGGATGTTGAAGCCATCCTCAAAGCCGGTCGCGAGTGCCGGGCCATTGTCACAGTGGAGGAACACATCGTCCATGGCGGGCTGGGCGAGGCCTGCGCGGCAGCGCTGATGCAGGCTGGTGTCAGCAAGCCGTTTCGCATCGTGGGCATCCCCGATGAGGAGACGGTGACCGGTTCCCAGGCGGACATCTTCCGCCATTACGGCATCAGCATGGAAGGATTGAGTGAATTGGCGGTGTCGTTGTTAGCCATCGCATGAGTGCCATGCTCCTTTCCATAGACCAAAGCACCTCCGCCACCAAGGCGGTGCTCTTTGATGACCGGGGCGCGATCCTGGACAAGGCCTCCCGGAACCACCGCCAAATCTACCCGCAGCCCGGCTGGGTCGAACACGATGCCGAGGAAATCTGGCGAAACACACTCGCGGCGCTCGGCGACCTGGCGGCGCGGCAGGACCTCTCGCGGCTCGCCGGACTGAGCGTGACCAATCAGCGCGAGACCATTGTGGTATTTGAGCGCGGCACGGGCCGCCCCTTGCACCACGCCATTGTCTGGCAATGCCGCCGCGGCGACCCAATCTGCCGCGAGCTGCGCGAGGCGGGACACGAAGACGCCATCCGCCGCCGCACCGGGCTAAAGCTCGACACCTACTTTTCCGCCTCGAAGCTCAGTTGGCTGGCGCGCCAGGAACCGGGTCTGGCGCGGAAGGTGCGTGAGGGCGCGGCCTTGATCGGGACGATGGATGCCTACCTGATCTATCGTCTCACCCACGGCACGGTGTTTGCCACCGATGCCACCAACGCCAGCCGCACGCTGCTCTACGACATCCAGCGGCTGCGATGGGACGAGGAACTCTGCGCCTTGTTTGAGGTGCCGGCGCGCGCCTTGCCCGAAGTTCGGGACAGCAGCGCGCGCTTTGGGGAAACCGATGCCGGCGGCATTTTGCCCCGACGCGTCCCGCTGTGCGGGGTCATGGGCGATTCCCAGGCCTCCCTCTTTGCACAGCAATGCTTTCATCCGGGCATGGTCAAGGCGACCTTCGGCACGGGCACCTCGGTGCTCCTGAACATTGGCCGTGTTTTCACGCTGCCACCGGAGGGCCTGGTGACCGCCCTGGCCTGGGTCCTGCACAACAAGCCCACGTATGCTTACGAGGGTATCATCAATTTCTCCGCCGCCACCGTGGCGTGGTTGAAAGACCAACTCGGTCTTATTCGCGACGCCGACGAAACCGAGGCGCTGGCCACGGCCGTCGAGGACAGCGGTGGCGTGTTTCTGGTGCCGGCCTTTGCCGGTCTGAGCGCGCCCTACTGGAAACCCGAAGCCCGCGCGGCCATCCTCGGCCTGACCGCCCATACCCGGCGCGAGCACATCGTCCGCGCTGCGCTGGAAAGCATTGGCTACCAGCTTCGCGAGGTGTTGGACTTGATGAAGACCGGCGCCGGGGTTTCGGTTCAATCGCTGCACGGCGACGGTGGCCCCACGGCCAACCGTTTTCTGATGCAATTCGTTGCCGGCCTCTGCGGCGCCGAATTGCGCGTGTCCAATGTACCCGAATCCTCGGCCTGGGGGGCGGCATCCGCCGGCCTGCTGGGTCTGGGTTTGGCGCCTTCGCTCGACGCGCTCGCCGCTTTGCCGCGCGCGTGGACCACGTATCAACCGCGCCTGACGCCGGAACAGGCCCGCCAGCTGCTTGAAGGTTGGCAGGCGGCGGTGAAAAGGGTTATATAATGGCACACTCATGAAGCGCCCACATTGAACCCCCATGAAACGAATCACCTTCTTTCAAACGCTCGTCGCAGTCGTTGCCGCCGCCCTCGTGTTGACCGCGTGCAAAAAGTCATCCTCCGACGCCTCCCCCGACGGCGGCCCGCCGCGTATCGCGGTGGTCATTTCCACGCTGAACAACCCGTGGTTTGTCGTCCTGGCTGAAACGGCGCGCGATCACGCCAAGAGCCTGGGTTACGCGGCAACGGTTTTTGATTCCCAGAACGATCCAGCCAAGGAGGCCGCGCACTTTGAGAACATCAATGCCTCCCGCTACGCCGCCATTCTGTTCAACCCCACGGATGCCGACGGTTCCATTGCCAATGTGCGCAAAGCCAAGGCCGCCGGCATCCCGGTGTTTTGCATGGACCGCGAAATCAACGCCACCGACGCCGCCACCTCGCAGATTCTTTCCGACAACTACTCCGGCTGTGTGGCCCTGGGGCAGTATTTCGTCAAACAAGTTGGCACTCAGGGCAAGTACATCGAGTTGCTTGGCTTGGTGGGCGACAACAACACGTGGAACCGATCGAAGGGTTTTCATAGCGTGGTGGACCGCTACCCCGGACTTAAGATGGTCGCGCAGCAGAGCGCCGATTTCGACCGCGCCCGCGCGCTCGAGGTGACGGAATCGCTGCTCCAGGCGCACGGCGACATTGACGCCCTGTTTTGCGGCAACGACGCCATGGCCATGGGCGCTTACCAGGCCCTGCTGGCTGCCGGCAAGGCGGACCAGGTGAAGGTGTTTGGCTTCGACGGTGCAGACGACGTGGTGCGGCTCATTGCCGAGGGCAAGATCGCCGCCACCGGCATGCAATTTCCCAAGGTCATGGCTCGCACCGCCGCCGAGTCGGCCCACAAATACCTCATGGGCGAACGCCATTTCCCGCAGAAGAACCCCGTCGCGGTCGAGTTGGTGACGCGGGAAAACGTCTCCCGCTACGGCGATTATGGCCGGCGCGACGACACCTCCAAGCCGGCGCAATGACCCCGCAGCGGCATACCCGGTGGCTCGGTTGGGCGGCGGCCATGGCAGTCGCAGCCATGGTCTTTTGGGTGCTGCCGCCTTTACGGGTCGTGCGCTTGTCCGCCACACGCCACCAGGCCGCCGGAGCGGCCTTTGATGCGGAAGCCTTCGTGGAGAAGTTTTGGCGCGACCAGCTGCTGAACCCGGACACGCCCGCGCTTGAAGCGAATCGGCTGGTCCAGTTGTTGCGCGAAAATCCCGCCGCCGCCGCCGAGCTGGGACGCCGTCTCGGCTTCAGCCGCAACACCAGTTATTTCATCCGCGGCGCCGGCCGCGTTGCGGCGGTGGTCCCGGACGCGGTGTCCCTGTTTTTGGAGGGCGACCGCGAGGAGGTCAGCGTGGTCATCGAGACCGGACCCGTCTTTGGCAACGCCATCCGGGACGGTTCGGGTTTGCTGGATGTGAATCTGTTTCCCAATTCGCAGGACTTTAATGCCATCTCCGGCGCGTTAAACCGCCGGGTCGAGGCGGAGGTTTTGCCTCATTTGAAAGCCCAGGCGGCGGTGGGGCGGCGGATCAATTTTATTGGCGGGGTGGAGGTGGGGGACCCCGCCCATGCGCTGCCGTTGCGCGTCGTGCCGGTCCGCATCGAAGTGCCATGAGCGATCGGGAGGACATCGTGCTCGAGGCGCGGCACATCGCGAAAGCCTTTCCAGGTGTGCTGGCGCTTGAGGACGCGCATCTGACGCTGCGGCGCGGACGCCTGATGGCTCTGCTGGGCGAGAACGGCGCGGGCAAATCCACGCTGATGAGCATTCTGGCCGGGGCGCAGCCGCCGGATTCAGGCATGCTGCGGGTCGAGGGGCGGGAAGTCCGATTTACCCATCCCGGCGAGGCGCGCGACGCGGGCATCGCCATGATTCACCAGGAGCTCAGCCTGGTCCCGCATCTGACCGTCGCGGAGAACATATTTTTGGGACGCGAGCCGCTGACCCGCTGCCGCCTGGTGGACCGCGCGGCCATGCGCCGGCGGGCGGCTGAACTCTTGAAACAACTCGACTTGCAGGCGTCGCCGGACGCGCCGGTCGAGACCCTGCGCGTGGGCGAACAACAGGGAGTCGAGATCGCGCGGGCCCTTTCGGGCCAGGCGCGGGTCATCATCATGGACGAGCCGACGTCCGCGCTGAGCAAGCATGAGATCGAAGTGCTGCAGGAGCTTATTCTCGATTTGAAACGGCGCGGGGTGGCGCTGGTGTACATCACCCACAAACTCGAGGAGCTGGATCGGATTGCCGACGACGCCACCGTAATGCGCGACGGACGCGTGGCCGGCGAGGCGTCTTTCAAGGACCTGACCCGCGAGCAGATCGTGCGCTGGATGGTCGGGCGGGACTTGAGCGCGTGGCATGCGCGGACGCCGGCGCCCTTGGGAGACGAGGCGCTGCGGGTGACCGGCATTTCCCTGCGCCATCCCGAGCGGCCCGGCGACTGGCTGCTGCGCGACATCTCGTTCACCGTCCGGCGCGGCGAAGTGCTGGGCATTTTTGGCCTGATGGGCGCTGGCCGGACGGAGCTGCTGGAAGTCCTGTTCGGATTGCACCCAGCGGCGGCTTCCGGCGAGATTTGCCTGGGCGGTCGCAAAGTTCACATCACGTCTCCCGCCGCAGCCATCGCGCACGGGCTGGCGCTGGCGCCCGAGGACCGCAAGCGCGAGGGCCTGGTGCTCGAAATGAGCGTCGGCGAAAACACCAGCCTGGCGAGCATGCGCCAGGTGACGCGGTTTGGCTGGATCCGCAACCGCGCCGAGCGCCGGCATGTCCAGCGTTTCCTCGAACGCTTTCGCGTGAAGACGCCCTCGCTGGAGCAGCGCATCGGCCATCTCAGCGGAGGCAATCAGCAGAAGGTTATTTTGGGCAAGTGGCTGGCCACCCGCCCGCAGGTGCTGCTGTTGGATGAACCCACGCGGGGCATTGACGTCAACGCCAAGCGGGAGTTGTACGAGTTGCTGGACGAACTCACCGCCGAGGGGCTGGCTGTCGTCCTGGTGTCGTCCGAACTGCCCGAGATTCTGGCCATGGCCGACCGCCTGGTGGTGCTGTGCGAGGGCCGGAAGACTGCGGAGTTGTGCCGCGCCGACGCCACCAGTGAACAGGTCATGCAGGTGGCACTGCCCCAGGGAAAGGAGGCTGCATGAGCTTGACAGGTCCCCAGGGCCGCCCATGGCTGGCGCGGTCACAATCCCTCATCGCCCTGGCGCTGATGGTGCTGGTCATGAGTGTGCTGTCGGACAAATTCCTCACGCCGGAAAACGGTTGGAACATCCTGCGGCAAATCTCGGTGAACCTCTGTCTTTCGATTGGGATGACGCTGATCATTCTTTCAGGAGGAATTGACCTGTCCGTGGGCGCGATCCTCGCGCTGGCAGGCGCGGTGGCGGCCGGGGTGTTGAAACACGGCCTGCCGCTGCTGCGGTTTGACCTGCTGCTGCAGTTCACGGTGTTCGGCGCCATGCTGGCCGGCGTGCTGGTGGGGGTGGCTTGCGGCTGGTTCAACGGCTTTGTCATTACCCGTTTCAAACTGCCCCCCTTTGTGGCCACCCTGGGCATGTTCAGCATTGCCCGAGGCCTGACCATGTTGTGGACGGGCGGTTTCCCCATCACCGGGCTCGGGCCGGAATTCGGTTTCCTGGGCACCGGGATCTTGCTGGGGGCGCCCATGCCGGTATGGATCACGGCGGTGCTGGTGGCGGTGTTTGCGCTGGTCATGCGCAAGACCCCGTTTGGCCGGCACCTCTACGCCGTGGGCGGCAATGAACGCGCGGCATTGCTAACCGGCCTCAATGTCAAACGCGTCAAGCTGCTGGCCTACACCCTCGGTGGCGGTCTGGCGGGGATGGCCGGGCTGATGGTCACAGCCCGACTGGACTCCGCGCAACCCAATGCCGGGCTGGGCTACGAGCTGGATTCGATTGCCGCGGTGGTGATCGGCGGCACCTCGCTTTCGGGCGGCCGCGGCTCGGTGCTCGGCACGGTGCTGGGCTGCCTGATCATTGGGGTGCTGAACAATGGTCTGTTTTTGTTGAATGTCTCGCCTTTCTGGCAGCAGGTGGTGAAGGGTTTTGTGATCCTTGCCGCCGTTGCCATTGACAAGCTGAACGCCCGCCATACATAAACACCTCCCCCCACTATGAAAAACCCTGTTCTCACCTTGATTCTGGCCGCCGGTTGCGCGTGCGCCTCGCTGGCGCAGACTGACCGGCAGCGCGTCTTCGTTCTCACGGACATCTCGAACGAACCGGATGACGAGGAATCCATGGTGCGCTTTCTCGTCTATGCCAACGAGTACGACATCGAAGGACTGGTGGCGACGACCAGCACATGGCTGCGCCAGACTACCCGCGTGGACCTGATCCACCGCCAGCTTGATGCCTACGCCCAGGCGCGGCCCAATTTGCTGAAGCACGCACCGGGCTTTCCCTCCGTCGATTCGCTCCGCAAGGTCACGGCCGTGGGTCAATCCGCTTACGGCCTTGCCGCCATGGGGCGGGGCAAGTCCACCCCCGGCTCTCGCCTCCTGCTGGCCGCCGCGGACAAAACGGACGAGCGCCCCCTGTGGGTGAGCATCTGGGGCGGCGCCAACACGCTCGCCCAGGCGCTCTTCGACGCACGCCAGGAACGCGCGCCGGAAGCGATCAAGTCCCTCGTTGCCCGATTGCGCGTTTACACGATCTCGGACCAGGACGACTCCGGACCGTGGCTGCGCCGCGAATTCCCAAGCCTGTTTTACATCGTCAGTCCAAGCGGCGCCGACTGGAAGGAGTATTGGCGCGCGACCTGGACCGGCATCAGCGGCGACCGTCACTACAAAAACGGTCCGAGCCACAAATTTCATCTGGTGGAAAACCCGTGGCTGGAGGAGAACATCATCAAGAACCACGGCCCGCTGGGGGCGCTTTACCCGCGGCTCGAATACATCATGGAAGGCGACACTCCATCGTTCCTTGGCCTGATCAACAACGGCCTCGGCTGGCACATGAATCCGGCTTACGGCGGTTGGGGCGGACGCTACGCGCTGTATCATGCTTATGGCGAAACGCGTCCCATCTGGACCAACAATCAGGACAGCCGCGACACCGTCACCGCCGACAACGGCCAGACCCAATGCACGGACATGGCCACCATCTGGCGCTGGCGCGAGAATTTTCAGCATGACTTCGCTGCCCGTATGGAGTGGTGCGTGGCCGAGGATTATCAGAAGGCCAACCACAATCCCATCGCAGTGCTCAACGGCGATTCGACCAAGCGCGTGTTGGATATCACTGCGAAACCTGGCGAAAGCGTGACCCTCTCTGCCGAGGGCACGCGTGACCCCGACGGCGACGCCATCGAAACGCGCTGGTGGATTTATCCGGAGGCCAGCACCGTGCGCGATGCGCGCGGTCACCAGTTCCCGTCCAACGTCGCGCTGAGTGACGTCAGCGGGCTGACCACGCGCCTCACCGCGCCGGCGGTTCAACAGCCGGCCACGATTCACATCATTCTGGAAGTGCAAGACCGCGGCACGCCGCGTCTGTGGTCCTACCGGCGTGCCATTGTCACGATCAAACCATGAAAACCATCCAAACCCTGCTTCTAATAGCCGGCCTCACGATGGCGGCGCACGCCGCTGAACGCTGGGGCGTCTTTGAACTCACCCTTTCGGGGCCTGTGGCGGGCAATCCTTATCTCGACGTGCAATGGTCCGCCACATTTGCTCAGGGCGACCGGCGCATTGCCGTGCCGGGCTTCTGGGATGGCGGCGGCACGTACAAGGCGCGCTTCAGCCCGCCCACCACCGGCGAGTGGCAATATAAAACGGCGAGCAACGTGCCAGAACTGCATGGCAAAAGCGGCCGGTTCACCGCCACCGTGCCCACCGCCGGCAACCGCGGCCCGATCGAGGTCTTCGACACCTTCTATCTCCGTTATGCCGACGGCACGCCCTACCACCCATTCGGCACCACCTGTTACGTTTGGACGCACCAAAACCGCGAGTTGCAGGAACAGACCCTCAAAACCCTGGCGGCGTCGCCCTTCAACAAGATTCGCTTCTGCGTCTTTCCCAAGAGTTACGTCTACAACAAAAACGAGCCGGAGTTCTTTGCGTTTCAGAAGGGCGCGAACGGCAAGTTCGACTTCAGCCGGCCCGATCCGGCTTTTTGGCGGCACTTCGAGCAGCGAATCCAGGACTTGCAGAAACTCGGCATCGAGGCGGACCTCATTCTGTGGCATCCTTACGACCGCTGGGGCTTCGCCGACATGAGCGACGAGGAGGATGACCGTTATCTGCGATATTGCATCGCGCGCCTGAGCGCCTTCCGCAATGTCTGGTGGTCGCTGGCCAACGAATACGACTTCATGACCGAACAGCGCCCGGGGCACCGCGGCAACAAGCAATGGGAAGATTGGGACCGATTCTTCGAGATTCTGCAAAAAGAAGATCCGCATCAGCGGTTGCGCGGCATCCACAACGGCAGCAAGTGGTACGACCACACCAAAGGTTGGGTGACCCATGCCAGCCTCCAGACCTCGGACATGAACGCCGGGTTCCGCTTCCGCAACCAGTATCAGAAGCCGATCATTTACGACGAGTGCCGGTATGAGGGCAACATCCCGCAGGGCTGGGGCAACCTCACCCCGCGGGAAATGACCCAGAAATTCTGGCTGGGCACCCTCAGCGGCTGCTACGTGGGCCACGGCGAGACTTACAAGCACCCGGAAGACATCCTGTGGTGGGCCAAAGGCGGGGTGTTGCATGGCGAAAGCCCGCAACGCATTCAGTGGCTCAAGGACCTTATGGCGCAGGCGCCGCCCTTTCACGAACTGCGGCCGTTGGGCGATGGCAAGGGCCGGTTTGTGCTGGCCAAGCCGGAGACATTCTATCTGGTTTATTGTGCCAACACGCGATCCCAGGCGATCGAACTGGCCGGTGCGCGTCCCTACAAGGTGGATCTCATTGATCCATGGGCCATGACGATCACGCCCGCTGGCACCGCGCGGCCGGGAACCTATACCCTGATGCCGCCGTCCTCGGACAGGGTCTTCCGCCTGACTCCCTACGCGCCGGGCGAGGCGCTGCGGCCGGAGCTGCGCATTGAACCGCCCAGCGTGGAAGGTCTGGCGCCGCTCACGGTCTCCTTCAAGGCATCGGGGGGCGCGGGACGGGTGGAATGGGACCTGGGTGACGGCACGAAGGCCACCGGCGCCAACGCGCGGCACACGTTCCAAAAACCGGGGGTGCACCTGGTCAAAGCCATTCTGACGGACGCGGCCGGCAAGGTCGCGGCGGTGGCCTATGCGCAAGCGGTGGCCGACCGGGTCTCGGACCAGCCGATCGTGCGCGTTGGCTTTACGTCGGGCGAGACGCCGCCCCTGCAATTTCACGGCTCAGCCAGGCGCGGCGCCAACGGCGCGTTGACATTGACCGACGCCGCGCCGTGGGGCTGGGTGCAGGCCGGCGACAAGCCGTTGGAAGAGTTGCGCGGCCTCCGCTCGTTCACCATCAGCGGTTGGCTGCGCCCGGGCAATCTGACCATGGGCTCCGGTGGCAACCGGATTGTGCACTGCTTGAAAGGCGAAATCGATGGCGTCGACCTGGTTTGCCTGGCCGACGGGCGGTTGCGGCTGGCGGTCAACCAATGGCCGGACAGCGTTCGCAATGACAGCTCGTCGGGGAAATTGGTGGCGGGCAAGTGGACTTACTTTGCGGTCACCTATGACGCCGAGGCGCCGGGCGAAAACGTCGCCTGGTATTTCAGCGCGCCCCAGGAGACGCCCGGCAAGGTGGAGATTGCCTTGGACCGCAGGACCGCTTATCGCAACGGTCCGTTGGGGGCTGAGGTCGAGGGCCTGGCGATCGGGAACTTCAATCGCACGATGCAGGGTCACGGCCTGGACCGGCAGTTTCGTGGCGAGATTCTGGGACTCCAAATCTTCGGCAGCCGAGTGAGCCGCCGGGGTGCAATGGATCTGCAGGAAATCACCAAACATGCCCATGACTTTCAAGGGCAGCGATGAAGAAAAAAACCGGTTTCGCGGGCAAGGGCGACGCCCACTATCGGCGGCAGGCATGGCGGTTCATGCTGAGCGGCGGAGCGCTCCTGAACAACCCCGACTTTGCGGAAGCTGCTGCCGTCCGCCTCCTGATCGAGTGAACACTCCCCTGCCCCAAAGAAAAGCCCACAACCGACATGATTCGCCACCGACTCTTAGCCAGCTGCAATCGCTCCACGCGGCGCCCGGCAGGCCGCCACCGGCCGGGTCATTCCGCAGGTCAATCAAGAATACGGTTACGAAGCCTTGTGGGAGAAAACGCCCGGCCAATACTGATCAATCCATTCGAATCCAGACAAACTCGCCATGAAAATGAACTTGAAACCCACCCGGATGCTGCTGCAACTTGGCAGCCTCGTCGCCGAACTGATCTTCACTGACGCAGGCGAGTCTCAACGCGGTGTCGCGCCGCTCAAGCTGAAGCCAGACTGCATCGATTACGTGATCACGAAAGCAAAGTGAGGCCTATGGCCGTCGAACCTGTTCCATCGTCGGCAAGCCCCCTGGTCACAGACACCGGCTCCAGGCCCATGCGCCAGCCTGGGCGAGTCGCGTCCATCGACGCACTGCGCGGGCTGGTCATGTTCACGATGATCTTCGTGAACTACCTGGCGGGCGCGGGCGAGATCGTGCCCGATTGGATGGTCCACTTCAGCGACCGCCACCCGAACGCCAGCGGCATGACCTTTGTGGACGTGGTGTTTCCGGCCTTCCTGTTCATCGTCGGCATGTCCATACCTTTTCCCCTGGGCGCGCGTCTCGCCCGAGGTTAAGCGCGTTGGAGCATCCTCGTCCATGTCCTGGCGCGCACGCTCTCGCTGTTGTTTATCGGCGTACTGATGGTCAACGAATGGCCCGATGCGCAGCGCCTGGGCTGGTCTCCGAAGCTGTGGCAGACACTGATGTACCTGGCCGCCATCCTGGCGTTCAGCGCCATCGCTCCACCCCACGGCCCCCGGCCCCCGGCCCGGCCATGGCGGATCCTCTCGCTGACCTGTCGCGGCTTGGGATTGGCGGCGCTGATGTGGCTGGCATTCGCCTGGCGCGGTGGCGAAGGGGAACGGATGGTCACGTTGTGGCCGTTCACTCTGCGCGCCCAATGGTGGGGCATTCTGGGATTGATCGGGTGGGCTTACCTGGTTGGCTCGATTGTTTACCTGGTCTTCGGCACCCAGCGCACCGCCCTGCTGGGCTGCCTGTCGCTGCTGCTGTGCCTCTTCGCCGCCGATCGGACAGGTTTGTTCCATGGTCTCTGGCTCCGAAGCCACATTGGCATCGGCGACACTTTGGGCTCGTTGCCGGCGATCACCGTAGCAGGCATGCTGCTGGCCTCGATCCTGAATCCGACCGACGCGCTGAAGCCCGCTGCGCGCCTCAGGTTTGTGACGTTGTTCATTGCGGGGACTGCTGCCGGGGCGTTTCTGCTGAAGGGCCTCTACGGCATCAGCAAGAACCTCGCGACACCTTCCTGGTGCCTGGTGTCCTGTGCCATCACCGCCGCGATCTGGCTGGTGTTCCATATCGTCTGCGATGTGCGGGACGAGGCAAGGGGCACCCGGGCAACGGAGAAAGGCTGGCGCTCAGGGACCATCACCGGGGTGCTGCGCGTCGCCGGCCAAAACGTCCTGCTGGCCTACTTGATCTCGAATTTTCTGCCGCCAGCCTTGGACCTGCTGGGCCAGGGCTGGTTCCGAGAGATACTGCAGTCAGGTCTGACCGCCGCCATCTTCACGTCCGCGGTTTCGGGCGTATTGATTTTGGGCGCATCGGCAGGCTTGAACCGCCTGGGCTTCAGGCTGCGGCTCTAGCAAAGGCAGATGATCTTCATGATTTCCGCGCGTCCACCACTGAATGACCAGACAATCAGCAGACAGAATCCTTGGACCTCAAGTCCAAGGACGCTTGGCTGGCCAAGACCAGGCTGTTCACCGACCAGGTTCCGAAGGTCAAGACCGCCAAGATGGTCATCGGCTATCACGGCTACCAGGGACAGCACTACGACGGCGTGTCGGGCCCCCTGTTGGCAGAGCATGTCGCGATTGATTTCAAGCTGTATAGCCCGTATGCTGGCCGGGTGGAATTGCATTACAGCCCTGGCAGCATCCTGCGCGTGGCAACCCACCGAGAGGTCCGCGTGCGGACAGGAGCCGGCGGCCCGTGACACTTCAAGTCAGACGCCTAAATCGCGAGACCGACGGGCTGCAAAAGGGACAGTGAAACCCGCAACTCATTAATCCACGATCTATCATATCATGAGGAATCTGAGTGCAACTGTGGTGGTCGCCGCGGCGATGCTCGCGGGCGGAGGCAGAGCGCCGGACCTGAAGGAACCGCGCGTGCGCGATTCAGGCATCACCGTCGCGTGCTATTACTTCGGGCAATACCACCCGAACGATCCACGCAACCTCAAGGAGCGAGGAGGCCCGTGGAGCGAGTGGGAATTGATCAAGGCCGCCAAACCGCGCTTCCCCGGACACGCGCAGCCGAAGGTCCCGCAGTGGGGCTACGAAGACGAGTCGGATCCGCGCGTCATGGCGAAGAAGATCGACGCAGCGGCCGACCACGGCATCGATGCGTTCATCTTCGACTGGTATCACTACGAGGATGGGCCGTTTCTCGATCGCACGGTGAACGAGGGCTTCCTCAAGGCCAAGAACAACGGCCGCATCAAGTTCGCCTTCATGTGGGCCAACCACGATTGGATCAAGAACCTGTTCCCCTACTCCAAGGGCGACCCGCAGGCGGTGCTCTATCCGGGCAAGGTGAGCCCGGCGGGCTTTGATCGCATCGCCGACCATCTGCTTAAGGACTACTTCCGGCACCCGTCGTATTGGCGAATCGAGGGGAAGCCCTACTTCTCTTTCTACGATCTCGGCAAGCTGTTGGAGAGCTTCGGCTCCGTGCCGGCAACACGCGCCGCCCTCGACGCGTTCCGCGCCAAGGCGGTGAGGGCCGGCCTGTCGGGACTGCACCTGAACGCCGTCGTGTGGGGACAGCCGATCCTGCCGGGCGAGAAAGTGCCGGCCGACCCCGCCAAACTGGTGCGCGACCTCGGTTTCGACTCGGTCACTTCGTACGTGTGGATCCACCACTTTGGCATGCCGCAGCCGCAGACCGACTACGACGTGGTACGCGACGGCTACTTCCGCTACTGGGACCAGGCACGCATCCTGTTCGGTGTGCCATACTATCCGAACGTCTCGATGGGATGGGACCCCAGCCCACGCTGCGATCAACGGCAGACGATGGACAACTCCGGATACCCGTTCACAAGCGTGATCGTCGGCAACACCCCGGAGAAGTCCGAATCCGCCCTGCGGCTGACCCAGGAGCGCCTGCTGGCCGATCCGAAGGGGCCGCGCATCCTAAACATCAACTGCTGGAACGAATGGACCGAGGGCAGCTATCTCGAGCCCGACACCGTCCACGGCACGAAATACCTCGAAGCTGTGCGGGCTGTGTTCGGTGTTCGTGCGGCCGACTCTGGGCGAAAGCCGGCATCACCGCGTCCCGCGAAGGAGACGGTCGGACCCCGTGAACTGATCCGCCGCCGGGAGAACATGCCGTTCGTCATGGACTTGACATTGGCCGCCCTGCGACGGGATCAGGACTCGTGGTTCTTCGACCACACGGTGGATTGGGGGTGCTTCAATGAGCAAGGACCCTCCGGGCAGCGCGCGACGGTCGCCCGCGCGACGGTTGCCGGACCAAGCGCCGACCCAGTTCAACAGCGGATCATCCAGCCAACTGCGCGTGGGGGTGTTCACGGCGGCAACTCCCTGACGCCAGGGTTCGAACGCCAAATCAATCTGAAGCGCCTTGCACAATATGAAATCGACTATCTTACCAAAAACGGGGCGGGCCCGAGTAGTGGCGTTTCAAGAAGAAGCTCTGCCAGATCTGCGAGCGGGCCGGAGCCGGTTGGGTGAAGACCTCCAGCGGCTATGGCTTCGTGAAACAAGCCGACGGCAGCTACAACTACAAGGGTGCAACCGAGCACGACCCGGCCCTCATGCGAGCCAGCGTGTCACCGAAGGGACAGGTGAAGGCGGCCGGCGGCGTGCGCGACCTCGACGGCCTGGGCAAGCCGCTGCGCTTGCTCTCAGCCTGATGGTGGTCCTCGCGGCACCCGCCGCGGAGAGGGATCTGCCACGATTACGTGTTTCCGAGAACCACCGCTTTCTGGTCACCGCGGAGGGCAAACCCTTTTTTTGGCTGGGCGACACGGCGTGGGAGCTGTTTCACCGGCTCAACCGCGAGGAGGCGACACGCTACCTCGAAGACCGGGCGAGCAAGGGCTTCACCGTCATCCAGGCCGTGGCGCTGGCAGAACTCGACGGGCTCAACACGCCCAATGCCTACGGTCATCGCCCACTGGTGAACAACGATCCCACGCGGCCCGAGGTGAAGGACGGGCCGGACAACGATTACTGGGACCACGTCGATTTCATTCTGCACCGCGCCAACGAACTCGGTCTGCGCATCGGTTTCCTCCCGACGTGGGGGGATAAGTGGCACAAGAAGGGCGGCAAAGGCCCCCTCGTCTTCAATCCCGACAACGCGCGCACTTACGGCCAATGGCTGGGTCGCCGCTATCGTGAAGCCGGCCTGGTCTGGATCCTCGGCGGCGACAAGTTCGTTTGCGACGACGAGGAGCGGCGCACTCTGGAGGCAATGGCCCAGGGTCTGAAAGAGGGCGACGGGGGGGCGCACCTGATCACGTTTCATCCCATCGGCCAATACAGCTCGGCGATCTGGTTTCATGATGCGCCTTGGCTCGACTTCAACATGGTGCAGACCGGGCATACGCGGGACCGGGACAATCACACGTCAGTCCTCGCCGAATACTGCCGCACACCCGTGAAACCCGTCCTTGATGGAGAGCCGGGTTACGAGAACATCCCGCACGCGTTCACCGTGGCCAATGGCCGGCTCGAAGCCATCCATGCACGGCGGTTCTGCTACTGGTCGCTGTTCAGCGGTGCGTTCGGCCACACCTACGGTTGCAACGAAGTCTGGCAGATGTGGGCGCCCGGACGCGAGCCGCTGATCGGGGCCGAACGGCCGTGGCATGAGGCGATCCATCTCTCCGGCGCTGGCCAGATGCGACACGCCCGCGCCCTCATCGAGTCGGGCCATTACTTCGACCGCATGCCCGATCCCTCCCTGGTCGCGCCGCCGAATTCCACCGGCCCTGATTACGTTGCGGCCTGCCGCGCACCGGACGCAAGGTATGCCCTGATCTACTTGCCGTCTGGCAAGCCGGCAACCATCCGGACGTTTCTGCTCAAGGGACCGCGCATCGCTGCGCAGTGGTTCGATCCGCGCACGGGCGAACGCCGCGACCTGCCGTCGGTCGAGATCGCGCCCTGGAAGGTCACCGAGTTCAAGCCGCCCGTGGCGGACCAGGACTGGGTGCTCGTGCTGGCGGCGAAGCCATGAACCGCGCGAGATAGGGTCATGAACCGCGCGAGATAGGGTCAGTCCCGGCTATGGGTGATTTTCTTCAGGCAATGTGCCGCCACGTGCCGACATCCCATCTTCAACCGCTCCGCAATCCATTCCAGCGTCATCACCGTCTGGCTTCTGAGCCGAGCCGCGATCGATGTCTTCTTTGCGTCGGTCTTCCGCCGCGCGGCCAAATCCTGTTCTGACCATCCCCGCTTTTCCAGTTCCTCCTCCACGATCCGTTCCGCCTTCCTCACGTCTGTCTCCCGCTTTTCCTCCCGCATACACCTCCAGCGGGGCGTCCTTCTTGATCAACTTGGCCCGCACCGGGTTCAGATCCACGTAGTCGCATAGCGTCCGCAGGTATCCGTTTCCACTGCCGTCCACGATCAACGCCTTGTAGCGCCCGCTGAACAGGTGCCCAGGAACCACTTCATGCCCGCTACCAGATTCCCCTGCGGGGTCTCCACCACCAAATGGAAATGATTGGGCATCAGATAATACGCATGAACCTGCCAGCCGGCCTTCCCACAGGCTTCGGCCAGGGTCCGGACAAAACACTCACGATCCTGGTCGTCCTTGAAGATGGGTTCGCGACGGTCAAGCCCGTTCCAGGACGTGGTCGATGCCCCCCGGATCTTGAACTCTCAGCTTGCACGGCATGGCGCAAACAATTCCACCGCGCCATTGACAATCAAGTTTTTTCTACAATAACTGGGACTGACCCGAATGGCGCTTATGACCCAGCGCAGCAAATTGTGAGCGATCATAAAGGCCAACAGTTCCTTCTGGACCATCTCCGGGCTGAGGCAGCGCAAGGTTTCCATGCCGAGGGTCGTCTTCAAATCGTCCAGGCACAACTCCAGGCGCCAACGGCGCAAGTAGGCCTCGGCGATTTCTTGGGCTGGGTATTTGACCGGATCGAGCAAGGTGGTCATCAAGGTCAATTGCTGGGTGCGGCAGCCCGGGCGGCTGACTTGGACTTTGAGCACGCGCACGGGGATCTGCTCTGGCATCGCCGCCCATTGTTCTGGGGTGAGATAGGCGGGTTTTTGGGGCCCCTTTTTCCAAACCACCAAACGGTCGTTTTTGCCCAGGCGGCTGCCCCGGCGCCAGTCGATGCGTCGTTTGAACACCCGGCTGATCAAATCCACGTTGATCTGGATTAACTGGGCCGCCAGCACGAAGTGACCCCCCGCGCGGTCGTAGACGATAATGTCCCTAGCGTGCAAGTGGGGATAGAGTTCCTGGTTTTCCGGGGTGTCGGCCAGGACCACCGTCGAGCCATCGGCGGCCTTGAGGGGGCGGCCTTGGAGCCCGGCGCGTTGGGGAGCCTGCCGGTCGACGGCCAGGGCGGTGTCGCTTAATCCGCCTTCGAGCAAACTCACCGGCAGACGGGCGCGCGCCTGGCAATAGGCGCTGTTGCCCGAGTCGAGTTTGGGCCCGCCATGCAGCCCCAGGACCGCCTGCAATTGCCGGACCCCTTCACGGCAGGCGGTGTTTTCATTGAGCATCTGCCAGAGGATGCACCAGAAAGTGCGGCGGAGGGAATAGGGGCGCTCGCGGCGCGGGTCGCCGGGCCGGGGCGGGATCAGGACGGGGGCGGCAAAGAGGGAGCCGAAACAGGCTTCCACTTGCGAGAGAGTGCATTGACGGATGCGGGTCAGAGCCGCCACCGATCGCCGCCCCATCGGGGCCAGCCGGGGCAGCCATGGTTGAAAAAACGGGGTGATTGCCATATAGGGCGGTATATATACCGCCCTATTGACAGGCATGCTAGCCTTTTCTGGATGAAAGAGAAAAAAAGTCAGTCCGCTCAAGAGCTGGAGAGGGCATATGCCCGGTTGCGCGAGCCATTGGCGCAGACCGGTTGGATTAGCCAGGGGTATGTGCAAGATCGAGGGCCTGGGGCGGGCGGCCCTTGTTATCAATGGACCCGCAAGGTGAAAGGCAAGACCGTCAGCGTGGCGTTGTCTCAGGAGCAATACCGGTGGCTGGCCGAGGCGATTGGCAATTGGCGAAAACTCCAGGAGACGCTAAAAGAAATGCAACGACTCAGCCGCCAGGTGCTCTTTGACACCCTACCCAATCCCAAGCGTCGCAAGCGTCTTGGCAAGAAAGTTTTGGGTTTGATTTAAGCGCCATTCATGTGATACCCCCAAAAATCGCTGAAAACCGGTTCGAGTTGCGTAAGTCAGGCTAAGGCTGTCGGCTCACGCCATCACCGATGCGATTCCCGGTGGTTTTTGGGCTGCCGATGGAACATCATGAGAATTTGGTGGGTTGGTCGGGACTCGAACCCGAGACCAACGGCTTAAAAGGCCGCTGCTCTACCGACTGAGCTACCAACCCACTGGAGGTCGTTTGGATCCCTGTTTGGGACAAAAAATCCAAAGCGGGTGAAAACCTAATGTAGTCCGAGGGTAGCGTGCAACCTTTTTTGATGGAGTTTTTCGTGAGCTTGACGCTGTTCGGGCCGATGGTTAGAGTGACTGTGTTGTGGTGGCCATAGCTCAATCGGTAGAGCTCCAGATTGTGGTTCTGGCTGTTGCGGGTTCAAGTCCCGTTGGCCACCCCATTCCTACATCCTCATAATCAAGGATTTACGCAGAATCGGCTCCTTTGACTTTGGATTTTCTTGACACTTTCTTGACACAAAATCACCTTATCGGGGTGAAAACGGCGCGAAAATTCCCGGTGACGGTCAAGTCAGGATCTATTCGGGTTAAAATTTATCAAGTGCCCCAGCGAGATGGGTCAAAGATTTACTCGATCGACTGGCGGCTGGCAGGCAAACGCCACAGGAAAGCCTTCAGCGATTACGAGCGAGCCCGCCTCGAAGCGGATTCCATCGCCAGCAAGCTCGCGTCCGGTGATGCCATGGCTCTGCAACTGACCGGACTTGACCGGGCAATTTACGTTCGCGCCAAACAAACCCTTGCCCCGCTGGGAGGGATCGCGATCGATGTTGCCGTGGCACGTTTCGCCGAAGCCGTACGCATTCTTGGGTCATCTGATCTCGTTGTCGTGGCGGCTCGGGACTTCGCTCGGCGTCATCCGGCGAACATGCCCAAACGGACCGTATCCGAGGTTGTGCGCGAACTAATCGAGGCGAAGCGGAGCGCTCATAGAAGCCTCCGATACGTGCAAGACCTTGAGTCCCGGGGTGGCTCTTTCGCCCAAGCTTTCCAGTGTCAAATCCAGTCGGTGTCGGGGGCTGATCTGCGAACATATCTCGACGGGAAGAAAATGGCCCCGCGCACATATAAAAACCACGTGCGAACGATTGGAACACTGTTTGAATTCGCAAAGAGCCGGGGCTACCTTCCGAAGGATTTCGATTCGCTCGATGGCATCGAGTTGCCCGATGATCTGGATGGTGAAATCGAGATTTACACGCCGGAGGAGATTGCCGCCCTTCTGGCTCATGCCGATCCGCGCATAGTGCCCGCCATTGCGATCGGTGGCTTCGCCGGACTGCGGAGTGCGGAGCTGGAACGTCTCAGCTGGAACGAGGTTCGTTTGGCGGACAATCTCATTGAAGTCAAGGCCAAAAAATCAAAAACCCGATCCAGGCGCTTGGTTCCAATCACACCAAACCTTGCGGAATGGCTCGCGCTTTACGTCCGTCCGAGTGGCCCCGTGCTTCACGATGTGACCGGATCGCGTTTCTATCAGCTTCTCGAAAAGTGTGCTGCAGATGCCAACCTAACCTGGAAGAGAAACGGGTTGCGGCATTCGTTCGCCACCTATCGACTAGCAGACATTCAGAACGTCAACGCGCTTGCCTTGGAAATGGGAAACAGCCCGCAAATGATTTTCGGCTGCTACAGGGAATTGTCAAAGCCCGAACAAGCCAAAGCTTGGTTCGCCATCGCGCCACCAAAGCCCGCCGGTAACATCCTGCCCATGGCCGCAGGGGTCGCCTCGTAACCCTCCCCCCAGGCTTCTCCGTTTGCTCTCGCGTGGGACCGTCAAGGTCGCGCCGCGTTTTTTTGCCCCAAGGCAAAGCGTTGAATCGCCCAATGTTTACAAGGTGATCAAGCTGGTTTGAGTCCAAAACCCAAAAAATTCCGAACAAACCCGTTGACGGTTTTAGCCCGGGGTGTCACCAGAAAATTTATATGGCAAACGGATTAGCAAAAAATGGCCGGAAGGTTGCAACCACTGTTCCGGAGATCAGTCAAGTTTTATTAAACAAGCGCGGAGTTGCCGAGTTGATTCGAACTTCAACGAGGACGGTTGAACACCACATGAAGCGTGGAATGCCTCACATCAAGCTGACGCCCCGGTGCACGCGGTTCATTCCGGCGGACGTTATGGCGTGGCTGAAGACCCGGCAAGTCAACTGAGCCATGGTTGCCACACCTCAAATCTCGGCCGCTCGGGAGGATGAACGGGCGCGGTCATTCGAAGGAGTCAATGAGCTGTACGACGAATTCCAGATGGATTTGCTGGCGGTCGCACGGGATCTGCGCGAATTCTGCGCCGAACGGCGTTTGGCTCTCCAACGCCAACAACCGGACCAACCGGCGGTAAAAAAATGAACCCCGAGAATCGAAGCCATGAGCCGTTCTGCTGGCAGGCAAAGGCGGCGCTTCAAATGATCCGGGAATCCATCGATGGGCCGGAAATCGCGTCCGCGCTTCTGGTTTACCTCGCATTGTCCGAGATCGCATCGGATCAAGGGGTGGATGTGTTTCGGACCACTCATGCCTGGATCGCATCGAAGTGCGGACTAAGCCAGCGGTCTGTTGGATCTCGGATTCGAGATTTGGAGCGGATCGGGGTTGTTGCTGTGTCGAACACCCAACTCAAAACCCCGTCCACTTTCACGCTTTTGCCGATCGGCAATGGTTGCCGAGCGTTAAGCAATGGTTGCCGAACGATAGGCAAGGCTGAGGGGGTCACACTTGCCGACATAGAAAGAAAAGAAGAAATAAGGGGTACATCTATGCCTAGGACTATGTCCTTGCCTGAGTCCATGCCTAGGACTATGTCCATGCCTAGGACTATGTCCATGCCTAGGACTATGTCCTTGCCTGAGTCCATGCCTACGACTAAGCCAGCGTCCATGCCAGTCCAGAGGTTGACGGCGTCGGAGCGAATCACAGCGGAACAGCAACTCCGGGGGATTGACGGGGAGATCCGCGACCTTGAAGCGCAAACCCATTACCGATGGGAACGAACCCCTGAGCGGATGGCCAAGCTGGAGGACTTGAAAAACCAACGCGATCGACTCAATGCCTTGTTGCGCGGAACGATTCTGTCATGACAAACGCCCTTCCACATTCAATCGATGCGGAGCGGGGAATCTTGGGCTGTTGCCTGGACGACCCGAATCTGGTTCCCGATCTGCGCGAAAACTGGTTCTACGACGAAGCATGCCGGATTGTTACTGCCGGACTGATCCAGATGGCGGCAGACGGAAATCCGATCGATGTCGCAACCATCTGCGAGCGGCTCAAAACCTCCGGACAGTTGGAGCAGGTTGGCGGGGTTGCTTTCCTCGCTAGTCTGCCGGAATGCGGACCAAGCCCAGCAAATTTCCCGCACTGGAAGGCGATCTTGGAGGACAAGGCCACACTGCGAAGCATTGCGGACCTGGCGGTCTCTTATCATCGGAAGGCGCTTGAGCCTGAGGCGGACGCCCAAGCGTTACTGACCGCTCTAGAAACCGATGCACTGGGCATTCGGCGAGACGGTGCTTCCAGCGAAAAGAGCATTCGCGATTTGGTGCTCGACGCGATCCAGGAGCTGGAGACAGCGCATCAGCATGCCGGACAAATCCGAGGCATTCCGACAGGCTTTGCGGAACTCGATCGCATGACAAACGGCTTGTGCGGGGGACAGCTCTGGGTTATCGCTGCGCGTCCGGCAGTCGGCAAAACATCACTGGCAATGAACATAGCTGAACACATCGCAGTTGACCTTCGATTACCCGTCGGCGTGTTCAGCTTGGAGATGTCGGCGGCGGAGTTGGTGCTTCGACTCCAATGCAGTCGGGCTCGCGTGAGCCCGATGGCGGCTGGCCGAGGCGAGCTGGCCGAGGCGGACTTTGTTCGGTTGACCGAGGCGGCGGGGAAACTTGCCCGAGCGCCCCTGTGCATTTGCGATCAGGCGGGATCGACGGTGGGTCAAATGTCGGCCAAAGCACGGCAGTGGAAACAGAAGCACGGCATCAGGTTGATCGTCGTTGACTACCTCGGTCTGCTTCGGGGTGGCGGGAAATTCAACAGTCGGTATGAGGAAATCAGCCGAATCAGCGCCGACTTGAAACGGCTGGCCAAGGATCTGAGTGTTCCCGTCCTGTGTTTGGCGCAATTGAACCGATCCAGCGAGAGGGAGAACCGCCCGCCGTTCCTCTCGGACCTGCGCGACTCTGGGTCCATCGAACAGGACGCTGACCTGGTTGCGCTTCTCCATAAATCTGAGGATGACGATAGGGGGGGATCGCGAATTGACCTGATCGTGGCCAAACAAAGATCCGGACCTACTGGACGGATACCGCTCGTTTTCCACGGGGAATGGACTCGGTTTCTTCCTGCTGGAAAAATAGCCCCGGAAGATGTGCCGTCCCTCGTTAACTGCAACTAACCAACCATGAAATCCATCCGAAAAACCCACTCAAAACCGAGCCGATCCGATGCCCTTGGACTTCTCGGCAAGCACATCAAGCGCCGATTGCGCCGCTTGCGCCAAGATGAGCGCACGGCGTGGCAATTGTGGGATGAATCAAAGAAATTCGGCCCAGGCGATAGCCGGGCGCTTCTGGCCGTCCTCGATGTTCACAAACGGCGGATTGCGCTACTCGGTTTGGATGGAACAGGAGGTTTTGAATGCAAGGCAAATTGAAAACGCCCCGCAAGTCGCGCGAACCGCGAACGTCCAGACGCCGGGTCAAGGCGGGCATGAGACAAGCCGAGGCAATCCGGTTAAGGATTCAAGGGCTGAGCCTCTCAGAGATTGCCCGCCGGCTCGGATACGCCGGGCCATCGGGGGCATACGCGGCAATCGAGGTCGGGCTGTCAGCGGCAGTGCAGGAGCCGGCGGACCAGCTCAGGCAAATCGAACTGGCGCGCCTCGACATTGCCACTGCTGCAGTCATGCCCAAAATCGAGCGGGGGAGCCTGCAAGCGGTGGACAGGCTTGTCCGAATCATGGACCGCCGATCAAAGCTCTTGGGCCTCGACGCCGGGACGGAGCAAACGCCCCAGCCCCAGCAAGGCAAGGGAGCCGTCTTCGTGATTCCCGCGAATGGCCGCGAAGCGCCTGACGCTTTCGATCATGCCGAATTCACCCGTTTGTTTCACAGCGTGCTGGCAACCAACGGCAGTGGAGACCCGCCTCCACCGCCCCAGGCTGATGGCTAGTTCCAGCAAAAGTGTCAATGGATCGACGTAGACCCGCCTAAAATCGTTCAGGACGCATCGGGGGGCACTGCTGGCCCCCTGATCACTCCGACGCCGCCCCGGCTTGTCCTGGCCAGTGCGGCGAACGGGAATCAAGCCACTTTTCGCCCGAGGTCTGGACAGGATATCCGCCGTTGTTCAAGCAACTTCAAAACGGATTCCTCTGAGACGACGATCTTATGCCCCAGGCGGTAGCCGTCCAGGAGCCCTTCCTTCACGCGGTCTTTGACCCACCGTTCACACATGCCCAACTGTTCGGCTACTGCGGCAACGGTGTAATGGGTTTTGAGCTTGCCCGGTTGCGGGATGGACACGAATTGATTTGCTGATTTCATAGCGGTTCTGTTCTGGTTTTGACGGCGATGCTATCGCCGCCGGCTTCGATTTCGAGAGCCATGGAAAGCCCATGCTTATCCGGCATCCAGCCTTCCAAAGTTTTTTTCAACTGCATGTTGGCAATCGCCAGAATCCGTTTCCGAGTCATCTCGGCAAACAGAGCGCCGGCGCTTTGGGTCATGTCGTTTGTGAGCATTGTTCGTTTTCGTGGGTGGAGCCCGGGACCGAAAGGCGCAAACCTTATCCCGCAACGCCACCACGCGTTTACGGTATCCGGTCCCGGGAATAACTTGTGTTCTGCAAGTCGCCGGCAGGTTGGTTGTCCCTGCCCGAGAACGGCGAGAAGCTCTTTGCGGAGCATCCGGGGCGAACATATCGAGATGCGATCCAGGAACGCAAGTGAAAACGGATCACCCTTAATGCAAACGATTTGCAACATACTTGACAAAACTTGACACTCCAAACCGCCAAATGAGGGTGAACCTTTCGGGATGGCATTTTTGATCAATGCGCAGAAACGCCTGTAAAATCAGGGTGATTCCATCCTTTTCCCGAAAGGTTGTGAAATGCCGTTAGCGGGTTCAAGTCCCGTTGGTCACCCCAATCCTTCTACTTTATTTCCAACACTTTACAAACGATAGAATCTTCTTTCCTCATCGTGGGTGGCGCAGAGTTCTTCGCTTCTCAAAACCAGATGCGGAGGTTTGCGGGTTTGTCGGGGCAGGGAAATCGGACCAGGGAGGGGCTTTCGATCCATTCATTATGCCGCTGGCTATTGATTTCGAACCGGCTGATTTTTCGATCTCCCGGATGACGCAGGCGTAACACCACAAAAGGCGGAGTCAGGCGCGTGGGGGGGTCGATCCGAACATCCACGCATCCCTGGGCAATCCGCGAGCGTAAACGGAAGCCGAGTGTGCCGAACCGGCTGGGAGCTTTGCTGACATTGAGTTGGGCGCCGTCTTCGAGCCAGGCGCCGGGGATGAGAGGGAGCAACCAGAGCTCGGAACCGCGTTCCTGAACCAGCATCTGCCGGGTCTGATGGAGGAAATAACCGGTCTCGTGGGTCTTGTCCCAGGCGCCGCTATGTCGGAAGTGTTCCCAAAACGTCAGAACCTCCGGATTCAGGAGGGAGGCGATGCTGTTGAAGTAGGAACGGATAAAAGGTTTGACGTCGTTCCGCAGGGCGTAGATTTCCGCGTTTCGGGCGTAGTAGGGCTGGACTTTGGCAAAGCCGCCGAGATTAAACCAGTCTTGCTCGTTGGCGGCCGCGGGGTAATCGAACCAGCCTTCTCCAAGGAACTGGACATCTTCCATGTGATCCAGCATGCGCGAGACCTCGGTTTCGTTTGCGTCAAACACTCGGGAAGGCGCCAATTGGTGTGCCCCCAGTTCGACGTCGTAGGCCCAACTGCGGCCGGCGTCGTCGCCGGGAAAGAATCCGGCCAATTTGCCGGGGCTGTGAACCTGGGAGGGGTAATGGGGGATCCAAGTGCCATCGCGCAACGGCAGCGCGGGAGATTGTCCCTGGGTCCAGCCGTAAGCCTCACGAATGGCGCGGGCAAGCTGGCGGGCGCGCTCATCAAAAAGGGCCGCGCTGGCGGAGTCATGGACCGATTCCAGCATCCGGCTGAGCTCGCGCAAGGCCGCATGATAGTAGCCGTTCATCATGAAGTGATAGGCAAAGGCATTCCAATCGGCCATCACGCCGGGAGGCATTAGACCGGCTTCGGGAGCCGGCTGATTTCCGTCCATCAGGGGCCGGGTTTTATCGATTTGTCGAAGAATCCAATCGCCGGTTCGGCGCAGCTCGGGCATCCGTTTCTGGAGCCAGTCCGTGGACCGATTCAGTTCGAAACATTCGCCCAGCGTCCACAGATGCCAGGCCGTTCCGAATGTGGTGTAACCGGTCGTCAAAAAACCGTTCGTATGATATCGGTGAATAAAATAATCCAGGGCCCGACGGGCGAATTCGTCGTGTCCCAGAAAAGCCATTCCGCGAATCACGGAATGGGCCTCGCTTTCGAGCGGCCCATAGGACATGGCGGCGATCCAGGGCGCGATCCGCTCGCCGTTTGATTCATTCCGGGCGGCAATCAGGCATCGCACCTGAGAAGATCGGATGATGTGGTTTAAGAATTCGTTGGGGGTTTCAATCTGCGCCGCCCCGGCGAGCGCAGCGCGCCAATAGCCCTCGATCGCCCGGCGTAATCGGGCGACATCGGCCATCCGCAAGTTGCCCTCGTTGGATTGACCCAAAAAGACCGCGCAACGCGCATTTCCGTTTGGGGGGAGGCCTCCTGCGAGGATGACGGCTTGACCCTCGGGCCGGATCTCGAGCGGGCCGGAATCCTCGCCTACGATCCGGGCGGTGATGGGTCCCAGTTGTATTACTCCGTGCGGCGAGGGCACACGTTCCCAATGCAGACTTAACGCGGGCGGAATGGAAGGTTTGAACTGGAGTTCGAGACGAGCGTCTGTGGCCTCAGAGCGCGTGTTTTTCAGATTGAACTCCACGACACAGAGAGATGGGCGATTGAGCCGCGCCGGATCGGATCCGGGATCATCGCAGGGCGAGACGAAGGTTCGCTGCGAATACACGATGCCGCCGCGTTCCACGGTGATGACCGGGATGGGCAGCCAGTCCCCCTCGAGACGACGTTCGAACCGGTCCCGGGTTCCATCGCCAAACCGGGGCTCCAATTGAGCCGCGTTTTTCAGCCAGTCTTCCTGGATATTTGTCGTGCTGGGGAACCGCAAAGTGCCGAAGCGCTCCAATACGAACTTCAGGTTGTCACAGGCCAACGACAGCATCACGGGGCCTTCGCGTTGCGTGTCGTGGTGGGTTTTGGCCATGGCTTGCGCCAGGGTTTGATCCGGCAGTTGCCGCACCTGTTCGAGGATCGTTTTTTGGCCGGCAATCCGCCGTTTGTATTGGCTTAGCGTCGGTCGATTTTCCTGATTTTCTTTGAGCGTTTGGGACGGATCAGAGTCGGTCAAGGCGACAAAAAGACCGTGGCTGGGGACATAAACAGACCGGTGGGACAGCAGATCCGTCAGGCTCACTCCAACATGACCCGCGGGCAATCGAAATTGGATGAGGGTTTCATCACCGGCAAGGGCGGACGGCGCCGCATATCGAAGAGTCAGTGTTTGCGGGGTGGACAAGTTCCATGGGACCCACCTGGAGGGCGGCGAAGTTGCCTGGGAGCCCGAGTTTCTGGCTCGGGATCTTTCCAAGGAGGTATGGGAGAGAAGGTCCCCACTAAAGACTCGGAATTCGCCCTGGGCGCCTCGAGACGGCTTTTCAGCCTCGATGAACACGATCGCGTCCCGCCATTTGGTCCGGGTATAAGCCTGGAGTTCACGCACGATCAGTTCGGAATGGGCCGGCGGCACAAGACAACGGATCTTGCGAGTCTGGAACATGCCGCCCTTCGGGGCTTTGATTGGGAACTGAAAGACCATGGCCCCATCCACGATCGACCGGGTTGTGTCGAGGGAACGCCATTCGCCTTGCCACAAGGATTCTCCGAACCACGCCTCGATTTGCGTCGTTTTCAGGATGTCTTCGTTTGCGGGTGTATTCAGTTTCAACCGCAGTTCTCGGAGGGCGCGCTGGCGGAACCATTTCAGGCCGATGCATGCGGCTGTGTTTGGGTGAACCGCAATGCGAAAACTCCCATCGGCGGCGGGAGAAAGCTCGGTCTCAAGCTGGAGATCTTCAGCGTTGAATTCCTGCAAGCGATTGGCGCGGGCGCCCTGTTTGCGATCGGGATCCGAGCCAATCACTTGCGCAAAGGGAGCAACGTCCACCGAGGCCGCGACTGCGGCTTCCGAGATGCCCTCCGCTCGTGTGAGCCGCGCCGCGGCCCAATTGGCCATATCACAGGTGATGCCATCGCCGGCGTCGGCGGATTCGAGGACGAGTTCCTGGGCGCCCTTGACAGAGAGGCGCACTGGGCGCGCGGGATTTCCCGTGCGCAGGATGCCGCTGTCAAAACCCAGCGTCCCGTCCACCCAAGCCCGAAAGATGACACTGCCCGCTGTGCCACAGGGCTGCAATCCGACCTCGGCCTCAAACCAGACAAACTCGCCGCCTAGAACAACAATCAGTTTCCCGGGGGCGTGATGGCCAAGACCGGTGGCAAATTCTTGATCTCCGATCCGCAACGGTTCTCCAGGCGTGCCGGGCGCATGGGCGGCGGTGTTGAATCCGAATTCGCCCCATCCTTGGGCTTGGGACAGGATGAGTTCGGGGTGATCGGAAAGCCACTCGGGCTGGCCGGCATAGCATGGGGGAAATCCCGCCAATATCAGGGCAAGAAAGGCCGCCGCGAAACGCCCCAGGAATTGGGGGCCACCAAAACGAAGCTCGATTGTCTGAAAGAACGAGGTTCGGGAGCCGGCAGCGGTCGGTGTCATAGCCTATTCTATGATCTTTCATGGAGCGGCCGTCAAACCTCTCGATGGCCGGAAATACGGGATTGTGTTTCGGCGGCATCTGTGCCTGAGTCTACGCATGCACGAAGCCGGTTCTTGTTCGCGGCGTTCTTTTATTCAGCGCCTGGCTCAGATGGGGGTTGTGTGTTCATTCGCTGGGACTTCTGGAGGGCATTCAAACCTCTGGGCAGTCGATTCCCCACCGCCCGACTCGGTGCTGAAATTTCCAGGGCCCTGGCAATTTCAGCTGCCGAAAGGCGCGTTAATCCTGGTCAATGACCAGCAGTTGAGAGATCTGGCGGATCCCGACAAGGAAGTCGATTTAAGTCTGACCGGAACTCCCAACCGGACCACCTTGCGTCGGGTGTGCGAACAGCAGCGGGCTGCCGGTGCGCGGACCATCATCCTGGCCTTCGATGAATTCTGGAGTCAATACCGGGCTGGCCAGGGAGCGATGCCGCGGCAATTGATGCCGGATACGGAGGCCTACATCGAATTGGTGCGGCGCTTGAGCCTCACGCTGAAGGAGTACGGTTTGGGCCTCGAACTGAGCCTGCTGAGTCCGCTCGAGATTGGCCGAGGTTACATGCGACAAACCGGACGGGGCGGGCGCTGGGTTCAATACCGCGAAGGCTGGCGCGACCCGGTGACCGGGCACTATACCGTCTCTCTGTGGGAACACCGGCGCTGGACGAACAACAAAGGCACCATTGAAGTCCGTCGGCTGGGCGTCCGCGCCTTTGCATTTCGGGAACAGCGGATCGGCCGCACCGCCTATTACCGAGTTGCTCCCGATCAAATCATTCCGCTGCAGGAACCGATCGAGACGGAGGAAGCGACCGCCAAACCCGAAGCCCGTCTCCGGCGGTTGACGGTGCGCGGCCACGGCGACACTTCCGTGGGCGCCCTGGATCGGGTCCTGGTGGTCGTTTCCTACGAAACCCCCGAGATGGATTACTTCAGCCCGCAGGCACTGCCTTTCCTCAAGGACCTCGTGGGACGCTATCATCAGGCGGGAGTGCCTTTGAACGGATTGTATGCCGACGAGATGCACATTCAGCAGGACTGGGGCTATTTTCAGCATCATGACGAAGGCCAGTTTACCTTGCGGTACCTCACCGATTCCATGGCGCAGAAGTACGCCGAACTTTATGGCGCTGAATTTGCGGACTTCGAAAAATACCTGGTCTATTTTTGTTACGGACAACATGGATTTCTCGATGGGATCGACGCGCGAACAGCCGCCCAGCATGTTCTGGGCTCGAGCGCGGGCGAGATTTGGAAGACCACCCTATTACGACGGCGGTATTTTGATCTGCTGGAACAAACGGTGATCGAATTGTTTGTCCAGGCCAAACAACATGCCGAGCAGCTTTACGGACAGGAACTTGAAGTCCGAGCGCACGCGACGTGGGCCCAAAGCCCGACCATCGATTCGTGGCGCACCGGCGCCTCGCCTTTGGCGCCACGCCAATACGAGTACACGCCGGATTTTGAGTGGTCCAACACGGTGCACCAGGCGGCCTCGGCCTGTAGCGATTACTTTCGCTGGAACGAATTCCTGACGGGCGGCGGCAACGATCACGCCGAGGGCGGATGGTCCGATCGCAACTACTACGGTTTGGCGCTCGCCTGTTCCACGGGCATCCTCAACCGATGGCCCAACGCATACGCGGCGGCTTGGGGCATGCCGGCCGCGGCCTTGCATCGCCACCAGGCCTTGCAAGACGCCTTCGGCGCCGCGGCAACTCCATGGTTTCAAGCCCTGGAAAACTGCGTCCACCGCGACTGCGACACGCTGATGCTGTATCCCCTGTCGCTCGTCGCCAGCGAGGAGCGCTTTGGCTCCTGGATGGTCCAATACGGATACGCGAACTACGTGACCCCCGAAAAACTGCTGATCCACGGCCGAATTGTCGATGGCGGCCGAATCGAGATGGCGGGACGACGGTTCACCACAGTGGCCGTACTGTTCGAACCGCTGCCGCCAGCAGGTCTTCTTCCCCTGTTGGAATCCTTCTCCGCCAGCGGCGGGAAGGTGATCTGGTCCGGCCCCCCACCGCGGCTGGACATGAACGGCGCTTCGGTTTTGGATCGCTGGCAAAAGTGGTGCGGCGCGCAACAACTGCGCTTTGACCAGGAAGGACTCGTCGCCGCCGGAAGCCAGGTGCGTTTTGACGGCGCCCTGGAATCGGTCCCGTCCCAAATGATCCTTACCGATTTCCTGGTGGACCGGATTTATCCGGCCGATCCGGTTCCGGGCGTCCCCGTGGTCGCGCAGGTCCAAAACCATGTTGTAGGCCTGCATCGTTCCACATCAGCAGGCGGGTCCGTGACCTATTTGGGATTTCGCCCCCGAGATGATCAGGCTGCCTCCCTGGGGTACGAGGTGCGGACCTTGTTCCAGATACTCAAGGCCCTGGGAAGTTATCCTTCGAGCAGCCCTGACTTGACGGTCTCCGACAATCCTTCCGTCGTGTCTCGGCAGACTCCCTACCTGGTCACGCAATTTCCAAACGGCGCCCTGGTGGTTGCGGCCCATTACCGCTCGCATGTGGAATCATGGCCCGGCGGGTTCCATCGGGACGCAAAACAGGACGACGACATCCTGCGGGCCAATCCACTCCCTCCCGATGATCTCGACCTGAAAAATTTCCGCGTGGCGGGGCGCGTTTTGGACTACCGGGGAAAACTGGTGGTTGGTGTCCGTCTGGATGATCATAAGCGCCTGGCAGGTTTTTGCGGACATCAATCGGATCGGATCCGGCTGGACGGACAGGAGCACGTGTTTGCCGATGCGACTCTCTCGCATGCGGCCTGGGCGCCGATCGAGGAATACCGCCGGGTGCCGGGAGGCGCCGTCCTGGAACTCTGGATTACAGGCTCGGCCCAAGTCCAAATTCCTTTGCCCGCGGGGATCGCCCAAGGACGCCTGTTTTTCCAAGGGCCCAGACTGGGCTCATGCGGAGAATCGATCCCTTCGGTCGTGCGGAATGGCGACCTGCATTTCAAGGTCGATGCGGCATGGCCTCAAAAGCATCTTTATTTTATCGCGGGATAGCGGGGCCCGATTTGCGCATGAATCTCGGGCCTCGTGACCTGGCGCGCGAACCGAATTGTGCTTGTGCGGCGCGCGTCGATGTCGCTATTTTTTCCGCAGCGAGAATCCGAAATCAGAAACCCGATATCAACAATGGGACAATCCATGCTCTTCGAATGCAAATCCTATGAAAAGACGTGACTTTCTGCGACGGTCCGCGGCAGCGACCGCGGCGATTGCCTTGCCCACTTTCGCTCCCAGTGGGGTGTTTGCGGCGGCGAGACGGCTCGGGGCCAATGACCGCATCCAGGTGGGTTTCATCGGCGTGGGCGGACGGGCCCGATGGATCATGACCAAGGAAGAGCTGCCGGGGGCCCAGATTGTGGCCGTGGCGGATTGTTTTCTCCCACGGTGCGATGAAGCAGCCAGCAAGGTCGCCGGGGGAGATCGCTGGAAAAAGTACCAGGATTACCGGATCATGCTTGAGAAGGAAAAACTGGACGCGGTCTTCGTCGAGACGACCACCCATGCTCGCGTGCGGGCCATGATCCATGGCATGCAAGCGGGCTGCGACATCTACGGCGAGAAACCCATCAGTCTGACAGTCGCCGAAGGGCGGGTTTTGGCAAATGCCGTCAAACGATACCGGCGGGTGTTCCAGACCGGATCGCAACAACGTTCCATGCCGATCAACATGCACGCGAGCAGGCTCGTTCGGGAAGGCGCTATCGGCAAGGTCCACACCGTGATCACCTGCAACTTCAAAGGCCCGAAAACCTGGAAACCGGCCGAACCCCAGCCTGAGCCGATCCCCGCCGGCCTGGACTGGGATCACTGGTGCAACCAGACCGAGTTGCGTCCCTATTATCGCGAGCTCCAATTTGCCTGGTCGGATTGGGATACTTACGACGGCGGCGGCCAGGTGTGGGGAGTCACCGGATGGGGAACCCATAGCCTGGATCAAGCCCAGTGCGGCCTTGGACTGGATGACACCGGTCCTGTCGAGATTGTGCCCGAGGAGAGCGGCCCCGAGTGCCGGGTAACGATGCGTTACGCCAATGGCGTCGTCCTGAAGCTGGAAGGCAAAAACCGCGGCATGGAGGATCTGGGAGCGATCTTTATTGGCGACAAAGGCCGCATTGAAATCCTGCGCGGCGACTATACGTCGGATCCCAAGGAACTGCGTGACAACGCCCCGCCCGTCACACCCCAGGGAGATCGCGAATCCATTCCGCACATTGCCAATTTTTTCGACTGCATGCGGTCCCGGCGAAAAACGAATGCCGACGTTGAAACAGGCCATCGGGCCACCACCCTCTGCCATCTGGTGAACATCTGCCGCATCACGCAACGCAAACTGCGGTGGAATCCCCAAAAGGAAAGTTTCGTGGGAGACGAAGCCGCCGATCGGCTGTTGTCGCGTCCTCGGCGCCAAGGCTACGAACTGCCCAAAATCACCTGAATCTTCCCGCCAGGGAGATGAGCGGCAGCCAAAATTGCTCCCGCGGTTCAGAGGCCCGGTTGATGGCAACTATACAGACATGCTTGATCGACCCAGTGCTCCTTCGTGCCACGGTCATATCGTGCAATAAGATGAGTCATTACTTCTAGGCTGATTGTGGGCCTTCCCGCCAAAATGGCCCTGGGTTTGTGGGAATTACTGTTCGGCCTAATAAGATTGGATTCTCGATCAGTCTCACGAGCCAGGTTCGTTGCGTCTTATGGAAATAATCGTTATCATGAAGAATCTCTTAAGATCCTTTGTCGTGCTTGGGGTGTTTTCCTGGGTGTCCGCGCACGCCCAAATGGTCACGGGTTCCGACATGGAGGATTTCGCCAAGGCCTTCGGGATTACCGCCAAGGGCTGGTCGGTCCAGCAAACCGGTTGCAGCCTTGGCGCAAATGCACTTTGGCCGGGCGAGGAAGCCACCTTCACGTTCTTCATCAAACCAGGGGCGCCCTACCGTGGCCCGCTTAAGGTCGATGTGGTCCAGTATGGCACCCGGGGCAAGGCGGGGGACTGGTGGAAACCGATCGTCTTCAAAATCGCCGACACCAGCACGCTCCTCCTGGACGTGGATCTGCCGGCCAGCGGAGGACGGGTCGCTCTGAAACCGCGGATGGGCGATCGCTTCGGAGGGTACGCCCTCCTGATCGAGCTCGGCGATCGCGGCCGCGCCTTTGCCTGTTCCTGTGTCCGCGTGCCGACGCCGGAACCGGGACGCGAATGGCTGCCCACCTACGCGATGGACCTCGGTTGGCCGCACGAGATGTCCCCCGTGGTCTTCAATGTCTTCAAAAGACTTGGGGTGAAAGGGGCCCGCACTGAGGGCGGCTACCATACGATTGAAGACGCCCATACGGACTGGGCAATGGCTAACGACCTCACGCTGATGCTCACTGTGGGTTGCGGCAACACCCCCCGTGAACAACAGCCGCTCGGGCGGGGCCGCCCATGGCTCAAATCCGATGGAACCCTGATTGAAGGAGTCAAGGAGGATCTTGCCTGGCTTCCGTCGTTCGATCCCGAGTTCAAACGCTATCTCAAAGACGTGCTGGTCAAACATGGCTGGCCCAAAGGCCCCGTGAACGCGGTCGAGTTGTGGAATGAACCGTGGGAAGGCATCTCGATATCCGGTTGGGGCGCCGATTGCCTGCGCTACCGCGAGATTTATCAGGTCATGGCGGAAGCCGTCCTGGAAGCGCGTCGGGAAGCCGGCGTGAAAGTCCTCATCGGCGGCGCCTGTTCCTCCGCCAATACGCGCGATAAACTCTTTTGCGATGGCACAGACAGATTCTTGCCCTGGCTCGATTTCGTCAGCATCCATTATCAGCCGCTCTCCGCCGATCCCGTGCTGGAACCCCAATGGATGAATCGACAGGGCGAATACGGCCGGGTGAAGGTCTGGGATACGGAAAGCTGGGTGGCCAACTCCGACGATCGGGTTGCGGCGGTCATCGCCTCCATGCGCGCCATGGGTCAGGATCGCGCAGCCGGCATCTATGCCGGCAATGTCTTCACCTCCCAAAAGCCCAAAATCAACGGACAGGAATTCGCCGTCGCACAAGTCTGGGCTCCCGGAGCCGCCGTCGCCGCCTGCCAGAAATTCATCGGCCAGCGCGCCTTCAAGGAACTCCTCTTTAAAAACGGGTTGCCCTGGATTTTTGTATTTGACGGTTTGCGCGCCCGGAGCGGTGACGATCGAACCGGCCCGATCAATCCCGACGACGGCACGGTCGTCGTGGTCGGCGACCTGGGAGCCAGTTACGACAAAAACCGGACCTTGTTCCGGTCGGTTGGCATCGCTCAAGATGCCCGGATGGAACTTGGCGATGGGGACGGCCATTTTGTCCTTTACGACTTTTATGCCAATCCAGTGCCATCCCAATCCGGCAAAATCGTTGTGCCTCTGAATGGATTGGGTTATTTCCTGCGCACCGATAGCCGCCCTGGGTCCTTTGCGAAGCTCCTGGCCGCGCTGTCGAAGGCCCGGATCAGCGGGCTCGAACCGGTGGAAATCATCGCCAGCGACATGACCGAGCCCGTCGGCTCGAAACCCAAAATGAAGTTTCGGATTACGAATGTCCTGAACCGATCCGTCAAAGGCCGGTTCACGGCTCGCATCGAGGGGCTCCCCCTGACTCCCGACTCGCAGAAGATCTCGTTGAAGAGTCACGAGTCCAAGGAGGTCTGGGTCACGGTCAACGGCAGCAAAACCGTTCCGGACAACAACTACAGATTGCTGGCCACCTTTGACGCAGGCCCCGATGGCATGAAGAAACACGCCGAATTGATGCATGTGAACCAGATGGCCCGCCGCTCGATCACCGTCGACGGCCACCTCGAGGATTGGCGCGATGTTGTCCCTCAAACCAGCGCTCAGACCGTGGGCGCCAGCCAAAGCGAAAAAGCCTACCTGCCCTTCCTGAATTGGGACCGTCAAAACGGTGGTGGAGCGGTCACCGCCTGGCTCGCCTACGACAATCAATGCGTTTACTTTGCGGCGAAGGTGCCGCGCATGGACGATTTGATTCGCTTTGAGACCCGAAACGACGACGACTACTTTTACCCGGAAAAAGTCATTAGCAAAGGACAAGAGCTGGCCTGGCCTTCAGGCGTGCGGCGTTTTTCGTATCGCAAGGATTTCGATATTCCTTCAGGCAACGGCAAACACAACGTCCAGATCGCCTTCAATGCGATCCCGTCCGAGCGCAAACCTTACCTCCAATACCCGGCCGGCACGATGCCTCGCTTCTGCGCCTACTTCGATACCGATTATGAATTCGCACTGAACAAGGTTGCGGATGACTGCGGCGGAGGCACCGAGATCTTTTGTCTCCAACGCCCGGGAATGATGCGCAAACATTTCTTTCCCCGGCAACCGAAGGCTCCCATCGATGGCGGCCCCGTTAAAGGTGACGCAAAACTTGTCGTGCGGAACAACGTCCTCGAATGTGCCCTTCCCTGGAGTGAAATTCCAGAAGTCAAAGCGCGCCTGGAGGCTGGTCAAACCGTCAAGTTCAGCTTTCGCGTCAACAACGGTGGCGCCGCATTTGAATTGGCCGCCGGCCGGAGCGTGTCGAAAGACAATTGTCTGACGTTCCACAACGATTGGTCCACCCATTGGGCCAATGAGATCGAGTTCGGTTTTGAAAAATGAGAACTTGGCCCCTCCCATCGGCCGCTTGCGACACGATGCTTGTTGGATTTCCCGACAAAAGGCCTCCAACCGGGTGAAAATCGCTTGCCTGTTTCCGCCGCAACCATGCAGAATTAAATCCGCATGAACGACTCCCCCGATCGCGCCGTTTTGTCGAAAGTCACCTGGCGACTACTTCCCCTGCTCTTCGTTTGCTACATCATTGCCTACATCGATCGGATTAATGTGGGCTTTGCCAAATTGCATTTGCGTGAAGTCCTCGGAGTCAACGAGGACGTATTCGGCAGTGTTTACGGTTTCGGGGCGGGCTTGTTTTTCATAGGATATTTCCTGTTCGAAGTGCCCAGCAACCTGATTCTGCACCGGGTTGGGGCGCGCCTGTGGATCGCCCGTATTATGATCGTCTGGGGCCTGGTTTCCATGGCGATGATGTTCATTAACAGCACGACCGTCTTTTATGTGATGCGGTTTCTTTTGGGCGCGGCGGAGGCGGGATTCTTTCCCGGAGTCATCCTGTATCTGACTTACTGGTATCCGGCCGCGGAACGGGCGCGCATCGTCGCGCTGTTCGCCACCGGCGGCGTTATCGCCGGCATCGTCGGTTCCCCCATCTCCGGCGCCATTTTGGGGCTCAACGGAATGGGGGGACTTGCCGGCTGGCAATGGCTGTTCCTGCTGGAAGGCATTCCCGCCGTCCTCCTGGGTTTCGTCGTGTTCATGGTCCTGCCGGACCGTCCCCAAAAAGCGAAGTGGCTTTCCGAAGCGGAAAAAACAGAAATCCAATCCCGCCTCGACGCGGAGGCCGCCCAGATGGCGGGGATCCGGAACCATCAATTGAAAGACGCCTTTACCAGTGGCCGGGTCTGGCTGCTATGTCTGCTCTATTTTCTGATGAACGTGGGAGGCTACGGCTATGAGATGTGGCTGCCGTCCATCATCAAGGGATTCTCGGGAAAGAGCGACGCTGTTGTCGGTCTCATCAATGCGATTCCCTACGGTATTGCGGCGATCGTCATGCTCGTGGTCGGCCATCATTCCGATCGGACTGGCGAACGCCGGTGGCATGTCGCTGTCTCCGCTATTGCGTCGGCGGCGGGATTCGCGCTGAGCGCCTATTTCCAGAATCCGTATCTCGCCATGGGAGGACTCATCCTTGCGTTCGCCGGCATCAAGTCCACCCTCGGCCCTTTCTGGGCCCTTGGCACCACGCTTCTCAGCGGCACTGCGGCTGCGGGCGGCATCGCCCTCATCAATTCGGTGGGGAACCTGGGTGGCTTTGTCGGCCCCACCCTGGTCGGAATCATCAAGGATCAAACCGGCAGCAATGTGATCGCTCTTCTGTCCCTGGGCTTGGCGCTTCTCGCGATGGGCGTTCTGGCCCTCACTCTCCGGACCGGCCCGGTAAAACCAGGCAGCCCGCCGCAATGAGTCTCCAAACGCTCGCGAGGAGTTTGGAAAAGCGATGGATTGTCTGAGATCCTGTGGCAACCGGCGCTGCGGGATCAATCCCGCGCTCCAGCCTGTCGAGTGACTCTGGCTTCGAAGCCGGGAGCGATCGACGCGCCGCATTCATTCGGCAGAGCGATTCTCTCTCGAGGAACCGCCCGTTTCGGAGGGCCGAGTTCCACGAGGCCCCAACAAGGAAAACATAGAACTCGCGGCGCTCGTCCCTCCGAGGTTCATGGGCGCAACGCGCACTTGAAAACTGGGGCCTGTGATTCCCATTTACGGAATGCCCGATGACGCATTATAATGTGGGTATGCGGTCACGGATCTTGTTGGTGATCTCTTTGGCATGCAACGTCGCCCTGATCGGCGTCCTCGTTTACGCTTACATCCTGCTTCAAAGACCTCCCCCGGTTCCCCTCTCGATCGGCAAAGGCAAGTCCTCCGGGAACCGGGGGCGCTCGGGCGTGGTCGTCTTGCGTCAACCCTTTGCTTGGAACGAAATTGAAAGCGAAGATTACCCGGTTTACATCGAGAACTTGCGGGACATTGGCTGCCCCGAATCAACCATCCGGGATATTATTCTGGCCGAGGTCAACCAACTTTACGCCCGCAAGCGCGCCACAGAAGTCATCACACCCGACCAGCAATGGTGGCGGTCGGAACCTGACCCCAAGGTGGCCAAAGCGGCGCAGAGCAAATTCGAGGCCCTTGAATTGGAACGTCGCTCCCTGCTGGACAGCTTGCTCGGAGAAGGATGGCAAAAGGCGGACCTCCTGGAGGCAAACACCCGAAGTCTCGTGCAGTTGAACGGCCCGATCCTGGGGCAATTGTCCGCGGAAACCCGTCTGGCGGTCCAGGAAGTCGTCATCCACGCCGAACAACGCATCCAGGCCTACTTCGAGGAACAACAAAAGGCGGCCAAACCGGTCAGCGCGGCCGAGTTCGCCCGGCTTCGACAGCAGACGCGCGACGAACTCGCCCGCCTCCTGACCCCGGAACAACTCGAGGAATACCTGCTGCGCAACTCCGCAACAGCTGTCCAAATGCGCCGCGAATTCCAGGGGCTCGATCTGACCCCGGACGAGTTCCGCCAGTTGTATCGCATGCGGGACGGTTACGACAACCAGATGCTCACGCTGGCGGATTCATCGGACTCCGTTTCGGTCAAACGCCGGCAGGAACTCGATCGCCAGCGGGAACAATCCACTCAAAAGGTCCTCGGCGCGACGCGCTACCAGCAGTTGCAGCTCCAGCGCGATCCCGTCTACCTCCAGGCCCGCGTCACCGCCGAACAACTGGGAGTCCCCCAGGATGCCGTCATCCCGCTCTACCAGGTCAACAAGGCGCGGGAAACCGAAAGGGAACGCATTCGCAACGACGTCACCCTCACCCTTGAGGAGCAAACCGAGGCCCTGCGCGTCCTTCAAAAAGAACACGACCAGGTTCTCCAGGCCCTGCTCGGCGCTGAGGCCTATCGTCGTTATCTCGATTCCCAATCCTTCGAGTAAACCGACGACGGAAGGGCGAGGCCGATTTTCGCTTCTTGGGCCCGCCCCTGAAAGGGCAGGCGGCGTTTCTAAAACCACTTCCCTCCTGACGGGTGCCGTTCATGATACCTGGGCAATAACGCGCTCGAGTTTGGATGCCTGCGTATCCTCAACTTTCGAGGATCCTTTTCCTGCCATGCCTCGCGCAAGTCCCATCGCCAATGCCTTGGGATCCCAGGACTGGTTCCAGTGCTTCAGCAAGAGCCTGGCCAAGAGCTTTTCGCAATTCTCCCGGCAGATTCGATCATCGGTCCACTGCGGCCCGACAGTCACATTCTTGTCCGTCGCTCCCAGTTTCCTGTATTTCTCCAGGATTGCCTGTTTCAACACAGGCCGAAGTAAAACAGCCAGGGCAGGACTGAAGAGACATCCCCCAAGCGCCACCAAAACGAGGTGGCGATGGCCCCCAAAACCAAAGGGACGAGGCGATCAACCATCCCCAATTGGGTTGGAAGATCCAAAGCCTTTTGAATGAGCTGTAGAATCCGCGGCTCCAAAAAAAGTCCGAGTTGACTCTGAATGGCTCCCGGATAGACTGGGTTTGATAATCTGGATATGGAGAGGGCACGAGGTTTTGTGTCTTTTCGTGGATTCCGGATCTTCGTTCATCTCCATCGGGGTTGAACGATCTGTTTGATGTAATCAAAGAAAACCTTATTCCACTCGATCCAATGAATCGCCGCCAATTCCTGAGGTCTGTTGCGCTCACGGGCGCGGGATCCCTGATGCTTCCCCGAACATCCCTTTTTGGGGCCAACGCGCCCAACAACAAGTTGAACATTGCCTTGATCGGCACCTGGGGGCGGGGTGAAGCGCATTTTGGCGCCCTCGCGAGCGAGAATGTGGTGGCCCTCTGCGACATCAACGAGGAACACCTGGCGTTTGGGGCCAAGAAATTCCCCGAAGCCAAGCCGTATGTCGATTGGCGCCAATGCCTCGATCAGAAAGGACTCGACGCCGTGGTTTGTTGCACCGCTGATCACACCCACGCGTTCGTGGCGAACTGGGCCTTGAACCGTGGCTACCACGTCTATTGCGAAAAACCCCTGGCCAATAGTGTCGAGGAAGCCCGGGTTGTCCGAGCCAATTATCTCAAGAATAAATCGAAGCTCGCCACGCAATGCGGCACCCAACGCCATGAATACGAGAACTTCAATCGGGTGCGAGAACTAATCCAGGATGGCGTGATTGGGCAATTGGAGGCGGTATCGACGTGGGGCAACCGCAAGATTCCCCGTCCGGGCTATCTGCCCGCTGAAGGCGAGCCTCCCAAACACCTGCACTACGATCTGTGGATCGGCCCGTCCCCGTTTCATCCCTACAATCCCGGCTATTTCTCGGGCGGCCCGGGCGCCAACTGCCTGCAGTGGAACATGTATTGGGACTTCGGCAGCGGCCAGATTGGTGACATGGGCAGCCATACCATGGATATCGCGTGGAATGCCATCGACACAACCCTGCCCACTTCCGTCGAAGCCAAAGGCGATCCGTTCAATCCCGAGGTCACACCGGTGAAACTCGAGTTCCACTGCAAAATGCCGGCGAATCCATGGCGTCCCGGCATCCGGGTCTCGTGGTATCAGGGAGGGGCCATGCCCGAATCACCGTCCCGCATGCTGAACCTGAATCGAATCGACCACGGAGCTTTGTTCGAAGGGACCAAGGGCTGTCTGGTTTCCGACTTCAACAACCGGGCCATCTTCCCCAGCGACGACAAGGCCGATCTTACCTATTACAAACCACGGGCCAAAGAAGCGCTCATCCCCAAAATGGGCAACTTCCAGAAACAATGGATCCATGCCTGCAAGGGCGATCTTAAAACCTCCTGCGACTTCGAATACAGCGGTAACATGATCGAAACCATGTTGCTGGGCCTGGTCGCTTACCGCGCCGGCAAGACGATCGAATACGACAGCGCCACCGGCCGCATCACCAATATCCCCGAAGCCAACGAGTTGCTCCGCCGAAAATACCGGCCGGGATGGCCGCTGGACGGTTAGCGGGCAACAGATCTTTGTAACGTCTATCGGCGTTCCGTCGAAGCGCCCGCCTGAGGTCCATTCTCGCTGTACCAAACCGCTGTGCGATTTGGATGAACTTAATGATTGACCCCCTGGCATAACTCAGGGGGAGTATGTTCAATCATCTTTCTCGCGTCATTCGCGGTTGGGGACTCCAATGTTTCACTGTGACTCGCATTCAGGATGACAGAGGCTCGCCAGGCATCTGACTTACATCCATAAGATTTATATTGATTTAAATGATAGTATCATAAATAATTTAACAATTGGAACTCGTTGGACTGCTAAGAATTCACATCGAAGCCAGTCACAGGAATGTCTCCTTTATGCGCTGGTGGTTTAATCCTGCTTTGCCTCCCGTCAAAAGTTCTTGCTGGGGGCAAGGTGGTGTCATGGGGAGCGACAAACTTCAATCTTCATGAGCCTTGTGTAACGAAGGTGGTGGCCTGGGGGCGAAATTCCAACGGCCAGATGGACGTGCCACCCGACTTGACGCATTATCGGTGGTGAGAATTGCAGCGTAGGGGGGCAATATGCAAGGTCAAACAAACGTCCCGTCTGAATTGACCAACGCGATTGGGATTGCCGCAGGCTATTACCATAGTCTCGCCCTGAAGTCGGACGGCGCCGTGGTGGTGTGGGAGACAATTCGTATGGTCAAACGGATCTGCCGCGGGACCTGAAAAGCGCCGGTTTGGGTTGGGGGATTATCGCCACGGTGCCGGAATCCGAACTGCTGCGTCCGGCTCAACGCACGCGAAACATTACGCTGGGGCTTTGTATATTGTCCCTGTTGGCATGTGAGATCATAATTCTGGCTGTCACCCGGTCAGTCACCCGCCCGCTCAGGATAGCGATCAATCATTTGGACGATACGGCCATTCGGCTCGTGTCCGGGGCGGATCAGATCGCCACCGCCAGCCAATCGCTAGCCAGTGGCGCGAGCCAGCAGGCCGCATCCCAGGAGGAAACCAGTTCTTCGCTCGAGGAAGTGTTGAGCATGGTCCGACAGAACACCAAAAACGCGAATCGGGCCAACCGCCTAGCCAAACAGGCGAGGGAATCGGCCGGGGCCGGCACCGCGAGAACCCAGTCGATGATGAGCGCGTTGGAAAACATCAATGCCACCGGTTCTCAGATACATCAGGCCATGGAGGCCGCGAGCGAGGCTAACAATGAAGTGGTCAAGATCATCAAAACCATCGATGAGATTGCCTTTCAAACCAACATTCTTGCCCTGAATGCGGCCGTCGAAGCGGCGCGCGCCGGCAATGCCGGAATGGGATTCGCCGTGGTGGCGAACGAGGTGCGGAGTCTAGCCCAAAAAAGCGCGGAGGCGGCTCGCGAAACCACTCTCCGCATCGATGGCGCCATCAGCAAAACGGAACACAGCGTGAGCATGAGCGACAGCAACCCCGATTCAGCAATCCGGCTCCCCGCAAATGGAGCCTCGGGCAAGGATCATGCCCGACCCCAGTGCTCCCTGGGGCAATCCAAACTCGACAACTGCCAACAAAGCCCACTGCCTTTAAAAACGGAGGCGGATAACCCCCCCGTTCCGTCGTTTCGTGATTTCTCTTAATTTTCGGCGCGATAGTACTGGGCCGCCGCGTCGGCGTTGATCTCCAGCGGGCTGGCACTCGGCAGCGCCACATCCCGGTAAGGTCCTTCCGGCGTATCGGCGGCCTGGAGCCATCCTGTAAAGGTCATTTTGATTTTTGCAGCATCACTTTTTTCAATGCGCAGCGTCGGCGTGGGAATCCCGTCGGGACCCCAGACGCGTATGTTCGAGACCAGCGCATAACGGGGCCATTGATTGCCATTCATCCAGCACATAATGCAGTTAATGCCGCTCCCGGGATCCGCCTCGCCCGGACAACGCCTCATCCCAAACTCAGGCATGGCAATCGGATCGGCGAAGAGAGGATCTCCGACGTGCGGATCGATCCACGCGAGGTCGCCGTCATGTTTCGCGGTTTGCCAGATCTCCGCTTCGCCATCCCGCTGGACAAAATTGTCGTAAGTGTTCACGTAGGTGAGATCGCCGGCCGCGCCATTGGCGACGTACATGATGGTTTTCATGTGGAGCACTTTGCCGTCTTTGAACTCGGGTCCATGATCAAACCAGCTGCCGCCGCCGCCGCAGGCGCCAAGCCCGTTGTAGCGGCAGTCTTGACGCGAGCTCAGGCGCACACCCGTGCTGAGTTCGCTATACTTCCAGTTGGGATTGCCAAGATCACCGTCGGCCGTTCGGTTCGCATAATCGGCCAGGCCGAAGCCATGATCAAAACCGGGCAGGCTCGCGTTGTAGGTATTGGTTTTGGAATCGTAGTCAGCCGGGATTTCATTCGTGCAAATGAACTGCCAGTCCCACGTGACCGTGATCGGCCCGGTCATTTGCTTGGGAATATCCATTTTCCAAAAGTAAGTGGCGGCATTCGTGCCGAAATTCCCGTCCGACGCCACTTTCATTTGCCCGCCCCCCAGTGCGGTAGTGTTCGTTGCGGTGACGATGTAATACGGCTCGGTCTCGCCTTCAGGCACCCAACTCTTGCCGTTGTTCAGGGGGCTGTACGCTGCCGGATCGGGTTCATTCGCATTCACCCAGTCCCAGTTGGCGTTGGCGTTCTCCCATTTGTTGCCGATCGACGGCTGGCCGATCATCCAGCCGTTGGTGTAACCCTCCAAAGCTGAAAATTTAGTTTTGAAGAGCAATTGCGCTTGAACATCAGCCGCAATCAGGATCAGCAAACCAGCTCCCAGCAAGCCAAGCGTGTGCGATGTTTTCATAATGACCTTATCTGGATTTCCTCCTCTCGGTTCCGAGAATGCCCCCTTCCCCCGCCCGCCAGCCGTTGACCGATCCTTTCCGAGCCATGCCGTCGAAGACGGGTGGAACAGGCCAAGTCCAAGGCTGCGGCGAGAATTCAAGGAGTTGATGGTTCTTTATACAAAAAACACTTAAGCATTCAAGTCAAAACTTTCACCGCGCTGCCGCGGATTTCGATCCGAAGAACTGGGAGAGGGCGGAAACCGGTCCCGCAGGAGCGGCGCCGGGGCATCGAACCACGCCAGATTTGAAGGATCGGCAAACCGGAATCCGCCGACTCTTCCCGGTATGCGATCCGCGTCAATTCGGATACTGGCCTTTGTCTCCCTGGTGCGGGTAGACCTGCTCGTAATGGGGCTCGTTATCGTTGTTCCATCGCCGGCGCCAGCGGTCGTTTTTCGGATCGACGACATCGCTGCGTTTGGCGGATTCGGCATGGCCATCGCAGAACATGACCACCGTCTTGCCGTTGTGCCGCTTGCCCGGCCATTGATCGGATTCCTTGGGATCGACATTGCCATCCCAGGACTTGTCGGATTTGGTATCCGTCAGCATCAACATTTCCACCGGCCGGATCACGCGGCTTTCGGGCATCTCGGGTTGGGTGGGAGGATTGACATCCCCGCCAAGGCCCAACTGCTGGCTGATGGTCATGGTGACCGGGCCATTGCCCCAGTCATTGTAGCCGTAGCTCATGCCGGCGCCGCTGGCCGATGCGGTGAGAAAATCAACCCGGCCCTTGAGCGACTTATTGACGTTGGTATTCCACTTGAATTCGGCCTTGTTGGCGGGGCACCAAAACGAGTCACGGTTGGTGCCCATCTGGGAAAAGAGCCGCAACGGCCAGATATAGTAGAATTCAGGCACCTTGATGCAACCGGGGTAATACCGGTATTCGCCCACATACATGACCGTGGCGATGCCCAACTGCCTGAGATTGTTCATGCAGGCAATCTCATGGGCTTTAGACTTAGCCTTGGCCAAGGCCGGTAACAGCATGCCGGCAAGGATGGCGATAATCGCTATCACCACCAGCAATTCAATTAGGGTAAAGGCGAGTGCCGATCGGAATCGTCGACCCACCGCGGAACGGGGTGTCGAAGACGGGACTTCAGGATTCGCCAACTGTGTGGAAGAAACATCGTTCTTTTTCATCGGACAACTCCAGGGCCTGGCAACTCCCAAGCCGACAATCGACCACAGCACGGGTTGGGCTCCATGCATTCGCGGCCAGATCGATATCACGTTTGGATTCACTTTTAGCTTACCACAGGAAGACAAACAGAGAAGGAGGATTCTGCTCAGAATTTGTAGAATTCAGGTCGCCGCTGCCCAGCGAAAAAAGGAAGAGGCCCCGAGGGCATGCATTCGCACACCGGATATCAACGTCCGGCCAGGGGACCGGCCTGTCGCCGATACTGTGCCGGGGTCATGCCTAAGCGGCGTTTAAACACTGCCCCCAGGTATTCCTGGTGCTTGAAACCGGATCTTTCGGCGACCTCAGCCAAGGCCAACCGGGTTCCGCTGAGGAGACCACAGGCATGGCGAAGCCGGGCGTTGAGCATCTCCTCATGCACGGTGCGGCCCAGGACTTTACGAAAACGCCGTTGCAGGACACTCCGGGAAAGACCGGCGTAACGGGCCACCGCATCGACCTTGAGGCCGTCCCAGGCCCGTTCCCGGATAATTTTTAAGGCAAGAGCCAGGTTACGGTCTGGAATGGCGAGCACATCAGTGGATTGCCGGGTAATAATGCCGCCCGGGGCAATAAGAATCGGCGACGCCGGGCGAAGCCCTCCATGAATGAACTGAGCCAGGAGGGCGGCGGCTTCATAACCCACCTGGTTATGCGCCGGCCAGATGCTGGACAAGGGAGGATTGGCGACCTCGCACAAGGCGTCATCGTTATCGACGCCAATCACGGCCACTTCGTCCGGCACACCCACTTGGGCCCGTCGGCAGGCCTCCAGAAAATCCAATCCGCGCTGATCACTGCAGACCATGACGCCGACGGGTTTGGGCAAGGTCTGAATCCAACGGGCCAGCCTGTTTTCCCGCTGTTCCCAAGTCACGGTCCGGCGAACATGGCGGGGCAAATCGAAGGCGTCCAGATTGAACTCATGTTCCCGGAGACAAGTCCTGAAGGCCTCACGACGTCGGATCGACCAGTTTTCGTCGGTAATGCCAAAGTAACCGAAATGCTGAAACCCGCGCTCGATCAGATGAGCGGCCGCCAAACGTCCAATTTGGCGGTCATCAACATGAACCAGAGGAATGCCGGTCTCAGGCACCATGCCCAGGACGTCGACGGCCGGCAATCCCGTTGCCAAAACCGCTTCGGCCATCTTGCGATTCTGGATTCGGGCAATGATGCCGTCCCCCCGCCATCCCTCAAGCCATTGAGGGACGGAGTCCTCGAGGCTGCGCGGCTCATGAAACAGGGCCCAGGATTCGTGTTCCCGCACATAACGGGCGATTCCCCGCAAAATATCGCGGCCCGAGCCCAGCGAGGTCTCGACCAGGAGCGCCACGTGCAGGCGCTGCCGGAGGACGGCCGGTTTCACGCGCGGATGTTGGATCCCGGAAGGCATACGATTATCCTGAAACCATAAACGCCTCGCGCCTCACTCTAGGAACTCGTCCAGAAGCAGATCCGGGAATCCGATTCTTTTGTCGGTTCAAGGCTCCGGCAAAGGTCATTGTGCAAATATGGACAGAGACAGCGCGGCTGTCATCTGAAAATGCCGGATCAAAACATACCGCAGTGGCACCAAGTCTCCCTTGGAGAACTCAGTTCGGACCAGACGACCTTTCTGATCGTCCTTTTCCGTTGGTTGTAGCTCTCCTATAGCAGCGCGTTTAATGAAACCCACCGGATTCGCGGACATCTCTTCCAGGGGCGGTTCCGGTCGGTGCTGATCTAGGACCTGCGGAGCGTGGTGCAGTTGGCCCGCTCCCTGCATCTGAACCCCGTGAGCATCCGGGGACTGGGACTGGCAAAGGGCGCGGCACTATGGGCCAGGTTGGCGGGCAGAACCAATGTGGGAGCTTAGGGTCTGCCCTTAAAATAGTAGTTAACGGTGTTTTTTGTTTTCAGTCAGCCCAGATTGCCCGATTGCGCCCGGATGAATCGCGCCGGACCTCCCGCCTCCATTGGGCCCGTTGCTAGCTCATCGCGGTCCCTTAGCCAACGCCAGGCCATCCCCCGCATCCCGCTGGTTTAGTCCCGCATCCTGCTGCAACCCCCTCGCCGCCATCGGTCGCAGCGACGACTCCAAATACCATTCACAGAGGCGTGCCACTGCCCCTTCCAACTCCTCGACTGGCACCACCAACTCGTCCTCCACCGATCGTCGCGCCCTGGGCTTTTGAAAAGTCTCAGCTTCGCGAATGTTTTCGGATTGCTCAGATAAGGCCTCCAGCGACAGTTTAGGAGAAATCTCCATCTGGCTCCCATTGACTGCCCCCAAAGGCAATGGGGTCAGATCCATACTATTGATTCTGCTGAAAAACAAATTGTATAATAGGGCTATGCAGTTGACTCTTGTGGTTTATTCCTGCACATTAGCTCCGTGCCTGCGCCAGACTATCCTCAAACCATCCTCGAGTTTCGTGAGCGATTCGCCACGG
>Ga0116154_10000462_pt1 | contig 47446 bp, 43 predicted proteins | sample AD_UKC030_MetaG_FD_89898 | JGI IMG/M metagenome (GOLD analysis project Ga0116154, IMG submission 89898) | Active sludge microbial communities of municipal wastewater-treating anaerobic digesters from USA - AD_UKC030_MetaG | ecosystem: Engineered > Bioreactor > Anaerobic > Digestate | place: USA... | reverse complement strand
AGGGAGGCCTGGACCCCCAGCATCGAGGCGTAGTCCTGGCCCGAGGCCAGGGGCTGGGTCAGGGTGACGGTCTTGAGGAGGGCGAAGTTCGCCAGGCCGTTGGCCGGCCGGGATGCGGAGTACGCGTGGCCGTTGGCGGAGTACCAGATCCTCCCGTCGTCGGTGACGTATTTTTCCTGGACCACGTGGGCGCAGCGGGAGTTCGTGCAGAAGGTGCGGGTCTTCTTGGGGAAGAGGAACTTGGGGTCGTAGTAGTCCCGGACGATGGCGTACCGCTCCTCCTTGAGCTCCACCCGGACCCCGATGTCCACGGCGTTGTCCTGGAAGGGGATCCCCAGGTCGTTCATCATGTGCCGAAGGAAGGAGAAGCCCCCCCGGCCCGGGGCCAGGATGAGGTCCCGGTACCCGACCTCCCGCCTGTCCGTCACCAGGATCCGGCCCTCGGCCTCGACGCGCCCGGCGGTCTCCCCCAGGGAGATGGACACCCCCCGGCGGGCCAGCTCCGCGGTCAGGTCCTTGATCAGGGCCAGCCCCCCGTCCGTGCCCAGGTGGGCCTGGCGGACCTCCAGAAGCCGGACCCCCAGCTTGGAGGCCCTCCGTGCGTAGATGTCCATGTTCCGCCGGTCCATCAGGTCCGGCTTCAGGAAGGACTCCACCCGGGCCAGGTAGGAAAGCCCGTCGGCCTCGGTCCAGACGTTCTCCGGAAAGCCGATGGGCCAGGTGAAGTTCATCTTGCAGTCGTTCCGCAGGCCCCCGGTGGAGAAGGGCTCCTTGTCGATCATGAGGATCGAGCGCCCCGGGTCACGGGAAGAGATCTCGAAGGCGGCCCCCAGGCCCGCGGGCCCGGAGCCCACGATGACTACGTCGAAGGTGTCCATACGGAATGGCAGTATAGCGAGATTCCCAAGCCGGGGGAACCGTCGGCCGCTATTTCGTCCGCCCCCGCAGGTACAACAGGGCCTCCAGGACCCCGCCCGCCACGGCCCGGGCCTTGTCGGACACGGTGCGGCAGTACTCCGGCCGGCCCCGGGGGTCCACGTCCGCGATCTTCTCCCCCTCGGCCGCCTCGATCCCCGGGCGTATGAGGCCCCGCAGGGTCCCGTCCAGGGGGGAGGGCACGGAAACACGGCCCGAAGGGGTCTCGATCAGGAGGAGGGGTTCCCCCGCCCGGACCGGATCCCCGATGGAACGAACCGCGATCACCTCCCCGGCTACAGGGGCACGGACTACCCTCTCGGCGGACTTGCCCCCGACCTCCCCGGGGACCCCCGTGTTCGGGGCCGCGGAACCGGAAAGGATGACCCGGCCCAGGTCGTGCCCGCGGGCGGTCTCCACGACCGCGTCCGCGTCCCGGCCCGCCTCGAAGCCGGGGCCCAGGGCGATCACCGCGGGGGCCTGGCCGACCCGGGTGCCCAGGTTCCGCTTGGCCAGGATGGCGTCCACCAGGACAGCCGGGCGGAGGGCCGGGACCAGGGCGGCCTCGGGGTCCACCACGACCGGCACCACCCCCTCCGCCAGGGCGGCCCGGACTTCCGCCAGGCCCTCGGCACGGCGGGCCCGCAATCCCTCGACCTCCGCGGACCCGTCGTAGACCGCCTCCGAGAAGGCCACGGTCCTGCGGATGGCCGTGGGCCGGGGCGACTCCAGGGCGACCACCCGAAATCCCGAGCGGACCAGCCGCAGGATGACCCCCGTGGCCAGGTCCCCGGCCCCGCGCACCACGACCAGGTCGCCCTCCCGGCCCGCCAGGGGACCCCCGCCCCGGCCGGAGCGCTCCGCCAGGATCTCCCCCAGGATGGAGACCGCGATCTCCTCGGGGGTTTCCGCCCCGATGTCCAGGCCCACGGGGGCCCGGACCCGGGCCAGGGCCTCCTCGGGGACGCCGGATTCCGCCAGGCGGGACAGAAGGACCCGGGTCTTTCGGCGGCTCCCCAGCATGCCCAGGTAGGCGCAGGGCTTGTCGATACAATGGCGCAGGGCCTCCTCGTCCGAGGCGTGGGAGGCCGTGGCGATGAGCACGGAGTTCCCCTCGGCCGGAACCGAGGCGGCGAGGGCCGAGTCGGCCGGGAGCGCGGCCCCCAGGGCTTCCCGGAGGGTCGGACCCGAGAACAATTCCGAGGCCATGGGAAAGCGTTCCGCCGTGACCAGGTCCGGCCGGTCGTCGACCACGGCGATCCGGAAGCCCAGGGGGGCCGCCGCCCGGGCCACCGCCAGGTTCACGTGTCCCGCGCCGACCAGGAGGAGCCGGGGCTTCCGGTCCCCGGGCTCCAGGAGGACCGTCATCCTCCCCCCGCAGATCATCGGATCCGGGTCCGGGCCGGATCCGGTCAGGTCGAACTCCAGGGTCCTCGGCCTCCCCGAGGCCATGCAGGCCCGGGCCTCCTCGATCACCCGGGACTCCACCCGGCCCCCGCCGATGGTCCCGTGGCAGGTCCCGTCGGCTTCGATGATCATCTTGGCGCGGCTCCGGGGCGTGGACCCCGAGGATTCGACGATCGTGGCCAGGACGAAGGGCCGGTTCCGGTCCTCCAGGTCCGCGGCGATGCGGTACAGGTTCATGGTTCTCTCCTTTTGAACACCCCGGCAACCTTGTGCGCAGCCCGTACCCGCCGGCGGGGATCCGGGTCCCCCAGGGAACAGACCAGGACGAGATCGATCCCCGGCGTACCGGGACCGGGCCGGAGGGCCGATCCGGTCGGGGCGGCCGGCCCCGGCTCCGCCAGGCCCGCCGCCGTCCGGTCCGCGAGGGCACCCGGATCCAGGTCCGGCCTCAGGTCCGCCTTGTTCAGGACCAGGATCCGCCGGGCTCCCCCCGGCACGCCCCGGAAGAGGCCCTCCGGATGCCGGGCCAGGCGCAGGAGGTGCCCGAGTTCGATCGTACCCCCGGGTTCCAGGCCGACGAGCGCCCCCAGGAGTTCCGGCCGGTGTGCGACGCGGTCGTCCAGGGGGCGGCCCAGGCAGTCCAGGCCGACCACGCCGAGGGCCGACGTCGTGCCGGCGGGCCACACGGGTTCGTAGGGAGCCGGAGCCTTGACCGGCCGCATCCGGGCACCGTCCGCCTCGACCAGGATCGCGTCCCAGCGGCCCGAGGCGGCCAAGGCCGGGAAGATCCCCGGGTCGAGGCCGACCAGCTTCCCGCCCTCGACCCCCGCGCAGAGGACCGTGACCGGGCCGCGGCCCGGCGGGGCCGCAGCCGCTGGGTCTGCGGCGAGTCCGGCCGCCAAGGGAACGGCGGCGGTCGCCTCGCTCGTAGCGTACGCGCCCGGAATCTCCAGGAACCGGTCGAAACCCCGCCCCTCGGCCCGGGGGTCCCGGATGCGGGTGGTCGTGGTCACCAGGACCCGGGCGCCCCGTGCCGACAGTTCATCGGCCAGGCCGAAGAGGGCCGTGGTCTTGCCCCCGCCCCCGGAGAGGGCGAGGATGGGAACCTGTTCGGCGGACGGGAAGCTGAACAGGGATTCCTGAAGGCTCGGCATCAGAACCTGTACAGGAAGGTTCCCATCACGCTGCGGCTGGAGTCGTTGGAGAAGGAAGCCCGGCGGAAGCCGAACAGGACGGCCGTGTCGATCTCGGGATCCCCGGAAGACACGACGAGCTCCGCGGATTCCAGTACCGGCGACCGGTTTCCCTGGACGGGTCCCACCTTGAAGCGGATCTGGATCGGGGACAGCACCCGCCCGGTCTTGTAGTCCGCCCGGGAAAGGTCGTAGCCGGCGCCTTCGAGGATCAGCCAGACACCCTGGCGCTGGTCCGGGGGCACGTCCTGCTTGAGCTTCCAGGTCGAAGACTCGAACTCGTAGTAGTTGCGGAACCGGGTCTTCTGCTCGACGGCCGTGCGGAATCCGTCCCCCTGGATACGATTGTAGACCCGGTCCTCAACGGACCGGGGCAGGGGCATGAACGTCCAGATCGGCACGTAGAGGCTCCGCCCCACCCTCCCTTCCGTCGCGTCGAAGGTGGTCTCGTGGGAATTCCCGTGCTCCTCCCCCCGGATGGGTCCCGCGACGGCTCCCTCGGTGGAGGGGACGATGGGGGTGGGGGACGGGGGCGGGGAGGCCGGTGTCTGGGCCGCCGGTACCCGGGCTGTCTGGGACGGGGAAGGCGCGGGAACCGAGGCCGCGGGGGCCGGGGTCGGCTCGGGGGGACGGACGGCCTCGGGCACGGGGTCGGGGACCGGGGGCAGGGCCGGAGCGGGGACCTCCGTTCCCTCCGGAGTCCCGAGCCGGATGAGGACGGGGCCCGCGTACTCGGAGTACTCGACGGGGCGGAGCAGTCCCGCGATCCAAAGGATCATCAGGGCCAGCAGATACAGGACCGCGGAGGCACCGAAGGAAACCAGGGAACGGCGTTTCGCCTCCGCCCGCAGGTAGGCCTGTCGGGGGTCCGCGTTCAGGGCGGTCATTTCGGCCCCTTGTTCGGCTTGGTTGCCAGGCCGACCCCCTCGATCCCGTTCTTCCGGAGGGCGTCCAGCACGGACACCATGAGCTGGTAGCTGGTGCCCTGGTCGCCTTCCAGGACGGCCCGCATCTGGTCCGGGGCCCTGCCCTCCACGGCCTTGGCCAGGAGGACCGGCAGGCCCTCCAGGGAGGTCTGCTGCTTGTTCAGGTAGATCTCCCCCTCCGACACCGCCAGGATGTGGATCTCCGTCAGGGGTACGGACTCGGCCGTGGCCGACTGGGGAAGCTCAAGCCGGATCCCCGGGGTCACCTTGAAGGTGCTGGAGATCATGAAGAAGATGACCAGCTGGAAGACCACGTCGATCAGGGGCGTGAGGTCCACCGTGTGCCGGGGCTTCAGGCGCCGCTCGATGATCATGAGCCGCCCTCCCGGGTCTTACGTGTCTTCCAGTCCGAAAGGGCGGAGACCCCCCGGGACGCGTCCATCGGCCTGCCGGCCGATTCGGGCCTGCCGGCCGATTCGGGCCTGCCGGCCGATTCGGGCCTCGCGGCCGATTCGGAGCGGGCGGAGGCGGCGGGCCGGCCCACGGAATTGATCATCAGGATCAGAGTGTTCACCTGGTTCTCCATCTTGATGAGGATCAGGTTCACCTTGGTCACCAGATAGTTGTAGAAGATCACCGCCGGCACGGCCACCACGATCCCCGCCACGGTGGTGATCAGGGCCTCGGATACGCCCTTGGCCAGGACCGAGGGATCGCTGACCGCTCCGAACTGCCCCAGGACGCCGAAGGCCTTCATGGTGCCGGTCACGGTGCCCAGCAGGCCCAGCAGGGGGGCGATGTGGGCGATGGTGCCCAGGGCGGAGACGTTCTTCTCCAGCTGGGGGATCTCCTGGTTGGCCGCGTCCTTGAGCACATCCTTCTGGACCGTCTCGGCGTAGCCCCGGTGCTCGATCCCCACCCGGATGAGCCCGGACAGGGGGGAGAGGTTGTTGTCGCAGATGGCCAGGGCTTCGTCGAAGTGACCCTTCTCCACCGAGGACTTCACGCGCAGGAAGAGTTTCTCCTCGTCGGTGTTGATCCGGCGGAAGTAGAGGAGCCGCTCCAGGATTATCGCCGTGCCCGCCACCGAGAGGGCGATGATCACCCACAGGACGGGGCCGCCTTTCACCAAAAAGTCCAGCATGGTTCCTCCTCCTTCTTAAAATACCCTCATACCCGGATGGTTTCAAGGCGAAGGACGGCGGTAGTCAGGACACAGGACCCAGGACTCGGGATTCAGGGGGAGGGATCGCCCCCGAAAAACTTCGAAATAAGCCCGCCTCGGCCGGGAAGAACGTGGCCGGCCTCGGGGTCGAGTTCCGCCCGGAAGTCCGGCAGGAGCCGGGCCAGGCGTTCGGCGGATTCCCGGGTACGCAGGAGGGCATCTTTCAGTCCCCCGACGTAGAGGACCGGACAGGGTATCCGGGCCAGCTCGGCGTCGGCAAGGACAGGAGGCGCCTCCATCCGGGGCCGGAAGGACTCCATCATGAGGACGGTGAAGTCTACCGCCTCCCGGGGGACCTCGGCGTTCCCGTAGACCAGACGGGCCAGGTTCTCCACCCCCTTCCGGCCTTGGGCGAGATAGAGGACGGACTTGAGCAGGAACGAAGCCCGGGCCGGGGCGGCCCCGGAGGGACAGAGCAGGACCAGGCGCTCCACCCGCCCGGGACGGCGGGAGGCGTAGCGCAGGGCCGCCCACCCGCCCAGGGACATCCCCGCCAGGAGGATCCGCTCAAGGCCGAGGCCCGCTAAAACGTCGTCCAGCCACTCCTCCGGGGCCGGACCCGCCAAGGGGAACCGGATTTCCTCGCTGTACCCGGGTTCCCCGGGCAGGTCCGGCGCAATGACCCGGAAGTCCCGGGACAGGATCTCCGCCTCCCCCAGCCAGGACACGGCGTTGGAGGCCGAGCCGTGGAGCAGGACGGCCGGCGGGGCCCCCTCGGGGCCCGAGAGAACGACCCGGGTCCGGCCGTGGCGGGTCGGGACGTCCCGGACCGAACCGGGCTCGGGCCAGCGCTCCAGTACCTCGTCGTACTTCGCGAGCACCGCCCGGCGGCCTTCCTCGGATTTGAAGACCGACTTCTGCTCCGTCCTCATTTCGAGCCCTCCCGGGCGGGGTCGTACCGCAGGTTTCCCAGCCCCTCCCGCACGCCCCGGGCCCAGGCCAGTTCGGACTCCAGGTGCCCAAGATGGTTTTCCTCGATGCTCCTCCAGAGGAAGGCCTCCCTCCGAGACCGGTTCGGAGACGGACGGCCGCGCCGCGTCGTCTCCCGGGCCATGAGCAGCCGGGTTTCCAGGGCGCTTTCGTAGCGCCCCAGGAGGGCGTAGAGCTCCGGATCCCCCAGGAGGTCCGCCCAGGCCAGCTGGATGTGGAAGGCGTTGCGGAGCTCCGGGAGCTCCGGCTCCGAGCCCAGCCAGGCCCGCAGGGTTTCCAGGCCCTTCGGAGTCACCGTATAGACCTTGCGGGCGGGGTACTTGTCCTGGTAGACCACCTCGTTGGTGACCAGGCCTTCCTGGTGGAGCTTGATGAGGGTCCCGTAGATCTGGTTGTTGTTCCCGGACCAGTGGAAGGACAGGGAATCCGCGAAGACCTTCTTGAGCTCGTACCCCGTATGGGGTTTCCAGCTCAGGAAGCCCAGGATCGCGTGCTGGATGGACATAATAGCCCCCTGGCAACTTAGTTATTATTATACTATGTTACTTTTAACATATCTGTCAAGAAGAATTCCTTCATTCTACTCCATCCTGTTCATCCTGTCGGACTTATCGGGAAAGCTTATACGCCGCCCCGAAGACCCGGAAGAGCTCCCCCGCGGTGGTCCCCGGTCCCGGGGGAGAGCCCCGCATGCGCAACGGCGAGTTGACCGTCACGGAGACCCCCTTCACGAAGAGGGTTTCCACGCCGGGATGGATCAGGTTCATCCGCTCCACCACGGGACCCCGGCGGTAGTTGTGGTGGAGGTAGGAGACGGTCCCCTCCTCGTCGACCTCCACGACCATGCCCACGTGGGTGAGCGGGTCGTCGGCCCGGCCGTTCCCGTTCGCGTCGTAGGTATCGTCCCAGAACACGAGGTCCCCGGGGGCGGGATAGCGGGTCGAGTACAGGAGCCCCGCGTCCCGGAGGGTCCCGTAGAGCCGGGCCACCCCGTTGCCCGGATAAAAGGCGAAGCGGTACGCCAGGTCCATCCCCCCGAAGGCGTAGGCCGCCCGGACCACCCCCGTACAGTCCATGGGGTACCGGGTCCCGTTCACCACGAGTTCGCTCCTGCCGACCAGGGAGAGCCCGCCGGAAACCACCGCCGTCTGGAGCTTCGTGGGGACGGCGGGGGCGTAGGTCTCCCGCTCCGGGAAGGGGTAGGCGGCGTCCTTGGCGGAAGGGCTTCCGCCGCGGCCCGCGCAGGAAGCCAGGGTCGCCGCGAAGACTGCGATCCGAAGGGCGGCAGACAGGGGCCGGGCTCGGCCGGGGCGGGATGGATCCATGCGGATCAGTATAGCCCGGGGGCCCGCGCCGTCCAAGCCGCCCCGGCGTTCGGTCCGCCCGCCGCCCCCGAGCGGCCGGGCTCGATTTCCCTCCGGGACGCAAGCGAACTCGGGGTTCCCGGCGGTACTACCCCGCCGGCGAAAGGGACGGGGCGCGGGGCCCGGTCCCCGGCCGGCGGACCGCCCCGCGGGGCGGGACAGGTCGCGCGGATGCCGCGCGGAAGGAGAGGGCATGAACAACCTGAATTCGATCCTGCTGGAAGGGAACCTGGTGAGGGACCCGGACCTCAAGGCCACCCCCTCGGGAACCCCGGTCTGCACCTTCTCGGTGGCCAGCAACCGGTGGTACAAGCAGAACGACCAGCTGGAGAAGGAGGTGTCCTTCTTCGACGTGGAGGCCTGGTCCAAGCTGGCCCAGACCTGTGGGGACACCCTCAAGAAGGGGCGGGGGGTACGGGTCGTTGGGAGGCTCAAGCAGGACCGGTGGAACGACGGGGAGGGGAAGTCGCACAACAAGGTCAAAATCGTGGCGGAGCACGTGGAGTTCAAGCCGCAGATGAAGGACGACGCCTCCGGGGAGCGTCCCCCCTCGTCCCGGGCACGCAAGGAGGAGCCGGCGGAGGTCTTCTGACCGCGCCGGAGAAAAAGCGGGGGCTCCCGAACGACGTCCGGAAGCCCCCAGAATCCCCCTATCGGAATCGCGGGCCGGCCGACGGCCTTCCCGCGCACCGAACAACGTAGTAGGTTGTTGAAATACGTAAGCATTTCGACAGCCTGCCGGGCCTCCGCGCGTCCACGCGGCCCCGGCCTCCCTCAATCCTCCCCGGCCTCCCCGGTCTGGGCAGCCGTGACGGCCGCGACGATGTCCCGGGACGCGGCCCGCAGCAGGTCCAGGATGGACCCGAAGGGGTCCCGCATCCGCACCGAGGGGCCGGACACGCTCACGGCTCCCAGGAACCCCAGGGCGGGGATTTCCATGGGCACCGCGATGCAGACCAGGCCCGGCTCGTACTCCTCCCGGTCCATGGCGTACCCCACGTTCCGAACCTGGCCGATCTCCTCCCGGAAGGCCTGTGCCTCCGTGATGGTGGTGGGGGTCAGCCTCGGGTACGGCGCCTGCTGGAGGAAATCCTCCAGGTAGGCCGAATCCAGGGTGGCCAGGATCGCCTTGCCCACCGCGGTACAGTGGAGGGGCAGGCGGTCACCCGGGCTCGTGCGCAGACGGAGGTTGCGCCCGCCGTCCGCCTTGGCCAGGTAATACGCCCCGCCGTTGCTCCAGGAGCCGAGGTTTATAGTCTCCCCGGTCTCCCGGGCCAGGCGCTCCAGGACGGCCCGGGCCCGGGCCGCGACGTTCTCCGACACCGGAACCCGGCTGGCCAGCTCGATCAGGGCCAAGCCCAAGACCCAGCCGTTCTCCCGCTTCTCCACGGCCCCGGCCTCGGCCAGGGATCCCAGGTACCGGAGGGCGGTGGCCTTGTCCCAGCCCGTCTCCCGGGAGATCCGGGCCAGAGTGACCGCTTCTCCGGCTCGGGAGAGGTATGTCAGCAGCTCGAATGCCTTGACCGTGGATCCGCTCATGTACGACCTATCGGGAACAGGGCTTGTTTCTCTATAAGAAACTGAATATCGGTTATTGAAACAACGGGTTTAGACTACACCCGGTTTGGATATTCGTCAAGAAGGTTTTTTCGGAACCGTGTGGATTCGCAGGGTGCTGACAAACTCGAAGCATGTCCGCACCCTGTAAGGCCGGGGCGCGGCTAATCCCGGGATTTCCTGCCCGCGCCGGGGCGCTTCGGGCCGGTCCGGGGTTTCCGGTCCCGGGAGGGTCCGGACCCGGAGCCTGTCCCCGGACCGGCCGAGGGTCCCCGTCCGGCGGGACGGCGGCCGCCCCGCGCGGGTTTTCTGTCCGAGGTCCCGCTTTCCGGCCCGCTTCGGGGCCGGCGGGTTCCGGGTTTCCCCGCCGCATCCGGGCGGTCCGAGGCGTCCCGTCCGGCCGATCGTCCGACCCTCCCGGCCGTCGCGGACCGGCCCGGCCCGCCGGACCTGGTTCCCGCGCCCGCGGTTCGGCGCCCCGGGCCTCCCTTGGAATCGTCCCGGGCCGGGGATCCCTCGTCGGGGTTCCAGAACCCGCTCTTCCAGTTGAAGCGGCCCGTCTCGGGCAGAACGATGCCTTCCCGGGCGGCCTGGAAGACCTGCTTGTACATGGGCTTGGCCAGCTCCATGTGTCCGAAGTCCAGGAGGAACTTCTCGTACCCGTCCTTCTGCAGGAAGGGGACCCGGTCCGTCAGGGACAGGGGCCGGGAGGGGATGACCGCGCTCCCGGTGCCGTCCCGAACGAGTTCGTAGGCGGTCCCCTCCTTGTCGGAGAAATTCCGGAACTTGTACTCCGAAGCCAGGTCGGACCGGATCGTGAACAGGGGCGGGAAGGAGAAGGCCAGGGGCATGATCGCCCGGGGAGGGATGACCTCGGCGATCTGCTGGAGGGCCTGCTTGGAGATCTCGTGGGGCGGGATCAGGCAGTCCACCCCGTTCTCGAAGAGGAAGGCGGCGGCCCGTACGTTGAAGGCGTAGAGCCAGGGCCCCGCGGCCAGGACCACCCCCCGGTTCTTGAGCAGGTTGAGGTGGCCGAGGTTGTTGACCACGAAGAACCGCTGACCCCGGGAGATCCAATAGTCCAACTCCTCCGCCAGCCACGCGGCGTCGCCCTCCGGGAAGAAGGGATCCAGCCAGAGTACCAGGGAATCCTTCTTGAAAGGCGCTCCGCTCTCCGAGGCCCTAAGATCCGCGGCGGTGCGCCGGTTCAACCGGAGCATGGCCTTCACGGGCCGGGAAGCCAGGAGGACGTGGAGATCCGCCGTCCGGCCGACCAGGGCGTAGATCCCCGCGGGGAACGAGTCCAGCCGCTCCGCGGGGAGCTTGGGGAACTCCACCCGGGGGGCGGAGTCGTAGCTGGGGAAGCGCCGGAAACGCTCCAGGCTGGAGGGCAGGACGCTCTTGTACCTGCGGGCCATGCTGCGGGTCTGGATCAGGTAGACCTGGTCGTTCTGGCGGAAGGGCAGCTCCAACCGGAGATACATCCCCTCGGCCTTCTGCAGCACTTCCTTGACCTTGCCGGTCTCCCGGCCGGAATCGTCCGCCCGATGGACCCGGACGGAGTCGCCCTCCGCGATCCCCTCGAAGGTGTTGAGCAGGGCCCAGCGGCCCTCGAGCTTGCCCTCGAAGGCGCGGACTTCCCGCACCTTGCCCAGGGGGATGCCCGTGCCCCCCGCCTGGTCGGGCCGGATGAAGTCGGGGGCGGCGGTCCCCTCGAACCAGTAGGTGGTCTTGCGCCGGGCGAAGTCGTTGCGGAGCATCCCCTGGGCCTTGGCCAAGGCGCGCTCGGGGTCGAGCCGGTAGTTGTCGATCATGTACCGGTAGGCGCCCACCACGGTGCCGACGTACTCGGAGCTCTTCATGCGTCCCTCGATCTTGAGGGCCGAGACCCCCGCCTCCGCCAGGTCCGGCACCCGGGCGATGAGCTCCAGGTCGTCGGGGGAGAAGTAGTAGCCCGTCTCCCGGTCGTTGGAATAGAGGCGGCGGCAGGCCTGGGCGCAGCCTCCCCGGTTGGCGCTCTTGCCCCCCAGCCAGCTGGAGAAGAGGCAGAGCCCGGAGACGCTGACGCAGAGGGCCCCGTGCACGAAGGTCTCCAGCTCCAGGTTCGTGGACCTCCGCACGGCGGCTATCTCGTCCAGGGACAGCTCCCGGGCCAGGACAACCCGTTTGAAGCCCCAGCGGGAAAGCTGGTTGGCCCCCGCGGCGCCGGCCACGTTCATCTGGGTGGAGGCGTGAAGGCGCAGGGAGGGAAAATGATCCCGGGCCATCTTCACCACCCCGAAGTCCTGGACGATGATGCCGTCGGGCCCCACCTTGTCCAGGTACTGGAGGAACTGGTACATCCGGTCCGCTTCCCGTTCCTCGAAGACGGTGTTCACCGTGACGTAGACCCGCTTGGACTGCTTGTGCAGGACCTCCACGGCGGCCTCGAACTGGTTGTAGGCGAAGTTGGCCGACCTCATGCGGGCGTTGAAGGAGCGCAGGCCCAGGTAGACGGCGTCGGCGCCCTCGCCGACGGCGGCGTCCAGGGCTTCGGGGTTACCCGCGGGGGCGAGGAGTTCGAGGGAAGAAGGCATGGGGACACCTTATCACACTTTCCCGTCCTTGAAAACCCTGCGGTATTTCGTATATAGTACCGTAAGTTATCCCGCGGCCGGCTTTCCCTTTCGAGGCTGTCGAGCGGAATCCTTATCCTGGAGCATCCCATGGACCTCGACACGACGCGCAACATCGGCATCATGGCCCACATCGACGCGGGCAAGACCACCACTACCGAGCGCATCCTCTACTACTCCGGCAAGACCTACCGCCTGGGGGAGGTGGACGACGGGGAAGCCACCATGGACTGGATGGAGCAGGAGCAGGAGCGGGGGATCACGATCACCAGCGCCGCCACCACCACCTTCTGGCGGAACCACCAGATCAACATCATCGACACCCCGGGCCACGTGGACTTCACCGCCGAGGTGGAGCGGTCCCTGCGGGTCCTGGACGGGGCCGTAGCCGTATTCTGCGCCGTGGGCGGCGTGGAACCCCAGAGCGAGACGGTCTGGCACCAGGCGGACCGCTACCACGTCCCCCGCATCGCCTACGTGAACAAGATGGACCGTCTGGGAGCCGATTTCTTCGCCGTCCTGGAGGACATGCGGACCAAGCTGGGAGCCAATCCCGTCCCGGTGGCCATCCCGATCGGCCGGGAAGGTGCCTTCGAGGGCATGGTGGACCTCCTCGCCCGGGAGGAACTCCGCTGGGACGCAGCCGAAGGAGGCCAGCACATCACCCGGACGCCTCTGTCCCCCGAGCGGGCCACGGAGGCGGACGCCTGGCGGGAAAAGCTGATGGACTCCCTGGGGACCTGGTCCGACGAGATCGCGGAGCTCTTCCTGGCCGGCGGCGAGGTCCCGCCCGAACTCCTCCGCCGGGAGATCCGGAAACAGACCCTGGCCCGGAACATCGTCCCGGTCCTCTGCGGGGCCAGCCGTCGCAACATCGGCGTCCAGGCCCTGTTGGACGCGGTGGTGGACTACCTCCCCTCCCCCCACGAGGTCCCCGCGGCCCGGGCCTTCCACCTCAAGAAGGAGGAGGACATCGAGGTCCCCTGCGAGTCCGCGGGGAATCCCCTGGGACTCGTGTTCAAGGTCCAGTACGACCGGGAGGCCGGTCCCCTATGCTTCGTGCGGATGTACTCGGGTTCCGTCAAGAACGCCTCCACGGTCTACAACATCGGCAAGAAGAAGCGCGAGCGGGTCACCCGCCTGCTCAGGATGCACGCCAACAAGAGCGAGCCCCTGGACGAAGTGGGCGCCGGGGACATAGCCGTGATCGTGGGCATGAAAGCCGCCCAGACCGGGGACACCATCGGCTCCGAGGGCTGGCCCGTGGTCCTGGAGCGGATGCACTTCCCGGAGCCCGTCATCTCCGTGGCCATCGAGCCCAAGACCCTCTCGGACCGGGACAAGCTCAAGTCCACCCTGGACCTCCTGTCCTTGGAGGATCCCACCTTCACCAGCAAGGAAAACGACGAGACCGGCCAGCTCATCATCCAGGGCATGGGGGAACTCCACCTGGACGTCCTGGTGACCCGGATCATCCGGGACTACAAGGTGGACGCCCGGGTGGGCAATCCTCAAGTCACCTACCGGGAGTCCGTGACCAAGGCGGTGGAGCACACCGAGGCCTTCCGCAAGGTCCTGGCGGGCAAGGAGAACGCGGCCCGGCTCACCCTGCGGGTGGAACCCCGGGCCCGGGGGGAGGGCAACCTCTACCGGAAGGACATCCGGAACCCCAAGGTCCCGGACGAGATCTGGGAGGCCGTGGAGACGGCGGTCACGAACGCCTTCGCGGGTGGGATCCAGTTCGGCTACCCCTGCGTGGACGTGGGGGTGACCCTGACGGACCTGGAATGGGACGAGCTGACCGCCAGCCCCTACGCCTTCCAGGCGGCCGCGGCCCTGGGCTTCGACGAGGCCTGCCGGAAGGCCGCCCCGGTCCTCCTGGAGCCCATCATGAAGGTGGACATCGTCACCCCCTCGGACTTCCTGGGCGAGGCGATGAGCCTGGTGAGCCAGCGGGGCGGGATGATCCACGGCACGGACTCCAAGGCCGCCAGCGACACCATCCACGCCGAGGCTCCCCTGTCCGTCATGTTCGGCTTCACCACGGCCCTGCGCTCCGTGACCCAGGGGCGGGCGGGCTTCAGCATGGAGTTCAGCCACTTCCAGCCCAAGCGCAATCAGGGGGCCTGAGCTTACGGCTGGACGATCCGCGCCAGGGAATCCCCGTAGGGGGGTCGGGCGATGCCGCGCTCCGTGACGATGGCGGTTATAAGCCCGGCGTCGGTGACGTCGAAGGCGGGATTGAGGACCTTCACACCCTCCGGGGCCATCCTCCGGACGTACCACCGGTCCGTCACTTCCTCAGCCGGGCGTTCCTCCACGGGGATTTCCGCCCCGGTCGGGCAGGCCAGGTCGACGGTCGAGACGGGCCCCAGGACGTAGAAAGGGATCCCGTAGTGCCGGGCAAGGACCGCGACCCCGGAGGTCCCGATCTTGTTGGCGACATCCCCGTTGGCCGCCACCCGGTCGCAGCCCGTCAGGACGGCCTTCACCAGGCCGCGCTTCATCACGGTGGAAGCCATGTTGTCGCAGATCAGGGTCAGGTCGATCCCGGCCCGATCCAGCTCCCAGGCGGTCAGCCGGGCGCCCTGGAGCAGGGGCCGGGTCTCGTCCGCGAAGACCCGGAAGCCGTAGCCGCGTTCGGCCCCCAGGTAGAGGGGCGCCAGGGCGGTCCCGTACCGGGAGGTGGCCAGCCATCCCGCGTTGCAGTGGGTCAGGATGCCCCAGCCGGGGCCCAGGAGCGAAAGCCCGTTCTCCCCGATGGCGCGGCAGGCCTCCTCGTCCTCGGCGCGGACGGCCTCGGCCTCCTCGAGGAGGGCGTTCTTGACCTCTCCGACGGGGCGGCCCCGGGCGGCATCCAGCCTCCGCTCCATGCGGTCCAGGGCCCAGGAGAGGTTGACCGCGGTCGGCCGGGCCGAGGCCAGGAGCCCCTTGGCGGCCCGGAATTCCACGGCCAGGGCATCCCAATCCCGGGCTGCGCTTCTCCGGATCGCCAGGTAGACGCCGTAGGCGGCCGCTATCCCGATGGCCGGGGCGCCCCGGACCCGGAGACTGTAGATGGCCTCCCGGATGTCCCGGGGATCCGAGAGCCGGAGGAGGACGGTCCGGTTCGGCAGGAGGGTCTGGTCGATGAGCTCGAGTTCCCCCGCTTCCTCGTCCAGGCGGACGGATCGGAGGGACCCCGCGTCGGGCATGGGCTTTAGAAGGAGGCCAGGGCGAAGACCCCCAGGAGGAGCTCCAGGGTCCGGAGGTCCTCGGCGACCTCGGCGGATTCCTGCTCCTTGAGGCGGCCGATAAACCAGTAGAACACCCCCAGCTTGGGATCGATCCGGAAGGTGTATTCCAGGAAGTCCGGGGCCTGGGCCTGGGCCCCGAAGAGGAGCCGGGCTATACCCAGGCTCAGGGACACGAAATGGGGGAAGGCCTTGCGCACCGCCCCGGATTGGAACTCCTGTACGAAGACGGAGAGGTCTTCGTGGACCTTTTCCTTGCTCTTCTCGTCGTGCTTCTCCACCCAGGTCTTGCGGATCAGGAGTTCCACGTTTTCACGGAAGGCGTGCAGAAGCCGTTCCACGTGGACCAGGCGCTCGCCCATGGACCCGGAGACGATGGTATAGAACTCCCCGGGGTTGCCCAGGAGATTGGCGAAGGCTGTGGCGTATTGTTCGCGGAGGACCCTGTTTTCGGCCTGCACCAGGAGGGGGAATATCTCGTACGCGGCTTTTTCCACGTCCACCGCGATGGGATCTTCGGCCAGGATTTCGGGAACCGACATGGCTTACCATGTCCCGGAGGGGCTTTCTTTGTCAACCGGCCCGCCTCGCTGGCCAGCCCGCCCGTTTCGGGATACACTTTCGGGCATGAACGATATCACCCTCTCGGACGAGACCGGATACGGCCGCTCCTTCATCCCCTCCGGGTTCCTGCCTCCCGGCAAGGACGAGTACCATCTTCGTAATTCCACGCTGGGAAAGCCTTTGGACTCGTACCGCCCCCTCCGGGCCGCGGAGATCGAAACCCTGGCCCGGAACGGGAATACCTGCACGGACTGGTCGGGTATCTTGGTGCGGGACCCCTTCATCCCGGACCTGATCCGGGGCTGCGACTTCGCCGGCCTGGTCCGCATCGGGCGGCTGGAACGGGTGGTGCTGTCCCACCACGACTTGGAGACCCCCGCGGGCATCACGGACAGCCGGATAGTCGCCTGCGACATCGGGGACCTCTGCGCTATCCACGACTGCGACTACATAGCCCACTACCAGATCGGGGATTCCTGCATTCTCCTCAACAACAATGAAATACACGCCACGAACCACGCCAAGTTCGGCAACGGGGTCGTGATGGAGGGGGAGGAGGAGTCCGTCCGGGTCTGGATCGACCTGATGAACGAGGCCGGGGGCCGGTCCGTCCTGCCCTTCGACGGGATGATCTGCGCCGACGCCTGGCTATGGGCCAAGCGTCGGGACGATTCGGCCCTGATGGAACGGTTCAAGGCCCTGACACAGGCCGGCTTCGAGAACCGGAGGGGCGGCTACGGCCGGATCGGCGCGGGAAGCGTGCTCAAGCACAACCGGATCATCAAGGACGCCCGGATCGGGGACTGCGCCTATATCAAGGGCGCCAACAAGCTCAAGAACATCACCATCAACTCCAGCGAGGCGGAGCGGACCCAGATCGGGGAGGGCGTGGAGCTGGTCAACGGCATCGTCGGGTACGGCTGCCGGGCCTTCTACGGGGTCAAGGCCATACGATTCATCATGGGCAACAACTCGGCCCTCAAGTACGGGGCCCGCCTGATCCACTCCGTCCTGGGGGACAACTCCACCGTCTCCTGCTGCGAACTCCTCAACAACCTGATCTTCCCGGCCCACGAACAGCACCACAACACCAGCTTCCTGATCGCCAGCGTGGTCCAGGGCCAGTCCAACCTGGCCGCGGGCTGCACCATCGGCTCGAACCACAATTCCCGGGCCAACGACGGGGAGATCCAGGCGGCCCGCGGTTTCTGGCCCGGCCTGTCCACTTCCCTCAAGCACTCCTGCCGCTTCGCCTCCTACGTCTTGCTGTCCAAGGGCGACTACCCCGCAGAACTGGACATCCCCCTTCCCTTCTGCCTGGTCAACGAGAATCCCGCCAAGGACCGGATCGAGCTGATCCCGGCGTACTGGTGGATGTACAACCTCTACGCCCTCCTGCGGAACGAATCCAAGTTCGCCGCCCGGGACAGGCGGATCACGAAGGTCCAGGCCCTGGAGCTCTCCCCCCTCGCCCCGGATACCGCGGAGGAGATCCTCCGGGCCCGGGTCCTCCTGGAGGAGTGGGCGGGCACGGCGGCGGTCCTCGCGGAGGGCGGCGATCCCTCCGCCCCGGGGCCGGAGGCCCTCCGGGAGCGGGGCCGGGCCCTCCTGGCCGGACCCGAGGACGGCAAGGTCGCGGTCCACGCCTACGGGGTGGAAAACTCCACGCGCCCGGTCCTGATCCTCAAGGCGGGGCGTGCCTGGAAGGCCTACCGCCGGATGCTCCACTGGTATGCCGTGCGGGAGATCCTCGCGTACTTCGAAGCCCGCCCGGACATGACGGTCTCGGACGCGGCGGAGGCCCTGGACGGCCCCCGTGAGCGCGAATGGGAGAACCTGGGCGGCCAGATCGTCCCGGCCCGCAAGGTCGAAGCCCTGATCGCGGAGATACGATCCGGGGTCTTGGGATCCTGGGATGAGATCCACGCCGCCTACGGCCGCCTGGCCTCGGAGTACCCCGTGGACAAGGCCCGCCACGCCTGGGCCTGTCTCCGGGACCTGGAGGGCTGGACCTCGATCGGACCCCGGGAGCTGGGCAAGGCCCTGGACCTCCTGGAGGAGGGTTCCCGGTATGTGGAGGAGCAGGTCTACCTGAGCCGGGCCAAGGACTATTCCAACCCCTTCCGACGGGCCACCTTCCGGAATCCCGAGGAACTGCGGGCCGTGTGCGGATCCCCCGAGGGCAACCCCTTCGTACGGGCTACCAAGGAGGACGCCGAGCGCTTGCGCGGCCGCATCGACGCCCTTCGCGCGAGGATCCGGAAATAGGATTTTTCAGGAATCAACCACAGAGACGCGCGAGGGCGGCAAAGCCGCCCTCGCGGCAGCGAAGCCCTTCGGGCTTCGCCGAGTTTGGTTGAACAGAAGATCGCCGAAGCTCGCTTCGGCGCCGCGAGGCCCGCCGTGCGGGCCTCGCGCGACTCCGTGGTGAGATCCTGCTAACGTATTACCCGTTCTTCGCCATGAAGTCCTGCATGAACGCCACGGTGGTCTCGACGTCCTTCAAGGACACCGCGTTGTACGCGGACAGGCGGATGCCGCCCATGCTCCGGTAGCCCTTGGTCTGGACGATCCCCGCAGCCTTGGCCTCCTTGACGAACTTGTCGTCCAGCTCGGGGGTGGGGAGCTTGAAGTCGATGTTCATCCAGGACCGGGAATCCACCTCCGCCAGGCCCTTGTAGAAGCCCTTGGACCCGTCGACGGCGGCGTACAGGAGCTTCTGCTTCCGCTCGTTCGTCTTGCCCATGGCCGCCAATCCGCCGTTCTTCTTGAGCCACTTGAGCACCAGGTTCAGGATGTAGATGGAGAAGCAGGGCGGGGTGTTGTGCATGGAGAACTTGTCCTTGAACACCTTGTAGGACATCATCGTGGGCAGGTCGTCGTGGGCCTTGGCCAGGAAGTCGTCTCGCACCGCCACGACCGTGACCCCCGAGGGCCCGAGGTTCTTCTGGGCGCCCGCGTAGATCAGGCTGAACTTGTTGAAGTCCAGGGGGCGGCTGAAGATGTCCGAGGACATGTCGCACACCAGGGGCTTGCCCTTCACGTCGGGGATGTAGTGCCACTCGGTGCCTTCCACCGTGTTGTTGCTGGTGTAGTGGACGTACTCGGCCGCGGGGTTCAGCTTGAGGTCCCCCTGCTTAGGGATGGCCACGAAGCGCTCACCCTCCAGCTCCATGTTGGCGGGGAAGGTGATCTTGCCGAAGCGCTTGGCCTCCTTGATCGAGGCCTTGGACCAGTTGCCGGTAACCACGTAGTCCGCTTCCTTGCCCGGGCCCAGGTAGTTCATGGGCAGCATGAGGAACTGGGTGCTGGCCCCGCCGGTGCAGAACAGGACCTCGTAGTTCTTGCCGAGGCCGGCGATCTCCCGGAACAGGTCCATGGTCTCCATGTGGAGGGCGTCGTACTCCTTGCCGCGGTGGGACACCTCCATGACGGAGCAGCCCGTGCCGTTCCAGTCCAGCATCTCGTCCCGGGCCTGCTCGAGGACCTCGACGGGAATTGCGGCGGGTCCGGCGCTGTAGTTGATGACGCGTTTCATATTCGGCTCCTTCTAGTAGGGTGGGTGAATAGGTGAATGGGTAAATAGGGCGTACGAACGGAAACCCGACCCTCTCCTATTCACGTATTCACCTATTCACTTCTTCACGTATTCCTTCATCCTGTCCACGATGCAGTCCCCCAGTCGGGCCAGGTTCTCCTCCGTGGAGGCGCCCAGATGGGGCGCCAGGACGGTCCGGGGGGCCGAGAGCAGGGGCGAGCCCTCGGGGGGCTCGGAGTAGAACACGTCCGCCCCGTAGCCGCCCAGGCGGCCGTCGGCCAGGGCCGCGGCCACGTCCTCCTCGGAGACGACCTGTCCGCGGCAGGTGTTCACGACGCGGACGCCCTTCTTCATCTTGGCGATGGCCGCCGCGTTGATCATGCCCTTGGTCTCGTCCGTCAGGGGCACGTGGAGGGAGATGTAGTCCGACTTGGCCCAGACCTCCTCCAGGGAGACCATCGCGGCGACGTCGCTCTTCGGCACGAACTTGTCGAAGGCTATGACCTCCATGCCGAAGGCCTTGGCCCGGAGGGCGACTTCCCGGGCGATCCGGCCGATCCCGACCAGGCCCAGGGTTTTGCCCATGAGCTCCGTCCGCTCCAGGTCCTTCTTGAGCCACTTGCCCTGCTTCATGGAGGCGTCGGCCTCGCAGATCCGGCTGGCCAGGGCCAGCATCATGGAGAAGGCCAGCTCCGCCACGGCCACGCTGGAGGCTTCCGGGGTGTTCGTCACCTTGATCTTCTTAGACTCCGCGTAGGGGACGTCGATGGTGTCCACCCCCACGCCGCCGCGGATGACGAACTTGAGCTTCGGGGCCTTGTCTATCACGTCCTTCCCGACCTTGGTCTTGGACCGGACGATCATCACCTCCGCCTCCCCCACGCGGCCCATGTCCTGGGTCACCTCGCCGAAGGCCGCCAGGCGCTTCGGCAGGTCGGGAAGGAAGGCGTCCGCAAGCAGGATAACCATGAAAACCTCCTGGAACTCGATGCTTGATACTGATCAAGGAAAGACGGCCGTCCGGGGCGGCCGAAGCGCCCCGGAGCCTCGGGCTCCGGTACGCGGGCCATCCCTGGAGATCGGTTGGTTCTTCCCTTTATCGATCCATCTTACCATGCCGCCGCGGGGTGTCAAGGACGACCCCTACGGCAGTATCTTCCGCGCCTCGATGTAGAACCGCTTTTCCGGCGCCTCGCCCATGGAGAAGGTTTTTCTGGGCATCACCCCGTCCCGGATGACGGTGCCGAAGAACCCGGCCTTGTCGATGGGGGGCAGGTAGATGCCGAGGTTCCCGGGCTTGGCCGCCAGGGTTTCCAGGCTTTCCCGGCCGTGGATGTAGTCGATGCCGGTCCCGGTGTGCCTCGCCAGGTACCCGTCCAGGAACTCCTGGATGGTCCCGGCGGCCAGGTTGGCCTTGGGCCGGGGGAAGCGGACCAGCCGGGTCCCGCCCGCGGTCAGGATGGCGAAGCGGTGCTCCGCGGCCCCCTCGTCCACGGCCGCGAACGCCGCGGCCTTGGAGGCCTCCTCGACCCGGCAGTCCCCGTGCGCGGCCAGCTCCGCCAGGAAGGTCTTCTCGTCGGCCTGGAAGAGGACCCGGTGGATCGGGTGGAAGGGCAGACCCTCGTCGTAGATGTTGACCAGCTCCACCAGGGCCCAGCGGGCGGGATGGCGCTCGATCCCGGGCTTCCCGGCGTTCGCCCCCTTGATCTCCTCCCAGACCGCCTTGGCCGTGGCCAGGGAGTGGTTGCCGTCCCCCACCGCGAACAGGAGGACCCCGTCCTTGCCGTATTTCCGCTTGTACGCCGCCGGATCGGCCAGGCGGGTCAGGGCGTCCGCGATCCCGCCCAGGGCCGCCTCGCCCCGGACCTGCCAGCCCCGGACATGGCCGGAGCCGGTCATCAGCTCGAAATCGTAGATCGGCTTCAGGGTCTCCCGGGCCTCGTACACGGGCTCGATGACCGTCCGGCCGGGGTCGTCGATCAGGAGCATGATGTGCGGGAGCTCCAGGGGAGCCCCCCGGCGGATCTTCATGCGCGGGGGCAGGCGCTCCACGATGGTTCCCTCGGTCGGGCGGATGAGGGAGGCCGAGCCCTTGCCGTACTCGTACTTCTCCAGGTCCACGGCGATCATGAGGCCCTTGCGGGGCTCCGCCTCGAAGGGGGTCCGGCGCTCGACCAGGATGAAGCCCTCTCCGGCGCTTTCGAGCACGCCGCGGTCCAGGTAGTCCCGCATGGCCGCCTGGATGCGCAGGATCCGCTCGTCCTTGTCCGAGTCCTCCAGGTAGCATTCCGGGAAAATGAGGTTCAGGGTCGAAGGCTTGCCGCCGATGCGGTCCTTGACGCCTTCCCAGTACTCCCGCTCGCTGGAGTACTGATCGCAGGCCACCACGGCCCAGGCCTCCCAGTCCGCGCCGCGGGCGGGCAGGCGGACCTCCGGCACTCGCACGCCCGCCAAGGCGAGCTTATCCTCGAACGACGCCATATGAAGACTCCTTGCGTGATCGTGATGGGGGGATTCGAGTATGCAGCCGAATCAGGATTTCGTCAAATGGCCCGGGGCCCGGCCGGTCTTCCGGAGGTAGATCTTGACCGCCGCGCGGTAGAGGATGCCGGATCCCGCGACCGCCAGGACGAAGGCCGCGAGGATCACCGGAGAGGACGTGGGGAGCTTGAGCCAAGGCGCCAGGACGAGTCCCCAGAGGGCCAGGAATCCAAAGAAGAAGGCCGAGGCGGTCAGGAAGTTCAGGATCGTGGCCGCGAGGAAGAGCAGGATTCCCCGCGCCCGGGCGCCGGGGGTCCGGGCGGCGGGAACCGGATCGCCCTTCGGATCCCTCATCCGGCCGATCCGCCGTCCTTGTCCCGGACCGGAGTCCCGGGACCGGGCGCAAGCAGGCTCGTGGCCGCGACGAGGAGGGCCCCCAGGACGACGGCGGAGTCCGCGACGTTGAAGGTCGGCCACCGTTCCATGCCGAGAAGCCCGTAGAATTTCACGCTGACGAAATCCACCACTCCCTCCGGCCGGAAAAGACGATCCACGACGTTTCCCAGCCCTCCCCCCACGATGGCGGCCAGGGCCCAGCGCTGCACCGGGGTGGTCTCGTCGGTGCGGAAGTAGTAGATGAGGATTCCGGCGATCAAGGCCAGAGGCAGGAGGGAAAAGAGGACCATGCGCATCCAGGGAGGAAGCCCGTCCCCCATGCTGAAGGCTATGCCCGTGTTGCGGGCATGGACGATCCACAGAAAATCGCCCAGGCCACGGACCGCGATGGTGTTGCGGGGGATCAGGTCCACGATCAGGGCCTTGGAAACCTAGTCCGCGATCAGGATCCCGGCGGTCAGGAGGAAGGGGCGGAGACTGTTCGGCTTGTCGCTATCCATCGATACTCTCCCGGTTCATATGATCAGAGCCCCGTCGGGACTTCCACGAACACCGTCTCCGTTCCCGTCTCCCGGGCCAGCTTTTCGGCCACCGCCCGGACACCCCAGACCTCGGTGGCGTAGTGTCCGGCGGCCACGAAGTTGATCCCCGACTCCTGGGCTGCGTGGTACACGGAATGGGAAGGCTCCCCGGTGACGTACAGGTCCAGCCCCTCCTCCACGGCCTCGAAGAGCTCGTGGGGCGCCCCCCCGGAGACCACCGCGGCGCTGGATATCCGGTCGGGACCGAAGGGCAGGACGGCCCGGGGCTTGCTCCCGTCCGGGAGGATCCTCCGGATCGCCTCCTCAAGGGTCGGAGCCGGATCCAGGACACCCCGGAAGCCCAGGGAGATCCCTTTGTAGAACCCGAAAGGCTTCACCCCGGACAGTCCGAGCATCCGGGCCAGGACCGCGTTGTTGCCGTACTCCGGGTGGGCGTCCAGGGGAAGGTGACAGGCGTACAAGGCCATGTCCCGGTCCAGCAGGGTCCGCACCCTCTCCATCAAGGCTCCCTGGATGCGCGCCGGGGATCCCCAGAAAAGGCCATGGTGGACGAAGAGGACCTGCGCCTTCTCCTCCGCGGCCCGGCGGATCGTCTCCGCGCAGGCGTCCACCGCGAAGGCGACCCGGGTGACGGGACCTTCGCTCCGTCCCACCTGGATCCCGTTCAGGGAGTCGTCGACCTTCTTGAACGCCTCGATCTCCAGGAAGGAGCGGCACCACGCGTCCAGTTCGGGCAGGTTCATGATTCCAGTATATCGGCCTCGCTTCGAAGGGTCCAGATGGAGGCTTCCGAGAATCAGCGGTCCCTGGGAAAGAACCTACGGAACGCGTTGATGTCCAAGCGGACGAGGAGGTAGAGGTAGGCGAACCCGAACCCGGCCAGGTGGGTCAGGTGGGCCACCCCGCTCCGGAAGGAGAAGAGCTGGGACGCGATCTCGATGGCCGTGTACGCCAGGACCAGGACCGGGGCCCGAACGGGCAGGATCCCCCAGACGTGGATGATCGATCCCGGGAAGAGGGCCGCGAAGGCCAGCAGCACCGCGAAGATGGCCCCGGAGGCACCGATCAGGAAGGTGATCCAGGCTCCCGTGGCCGCGTAGGCCGCGAAGGAGAAGGCTCCCGCCAGGACACCGGTCAGGAGGTAGAACAGCAGGAACTCGCAGGAACCCAACTCGCGTTCCACATGGGTGCCGAAGAAGAAGAGCCCGAGCATGTTGAAGAAGAGGTGGGAGATCCCCCCGTGGGCGAACATGTAGGTGAAGAGCAGCCAGAACCGCCCCCGGACCACATAGGCGGGCACCATGGCCAGGTTGACCAGGAAATCGGGGGAGATCTGGGTCAGGAAAAAGACTCCCACGTTGACCGCGATCAGGACCAGGGTCGCGTTGTGGAACTGGTATCGGAAGGGACGGCGAAGGACCGATCGGCTGTTCATGGTCTATAATGTACGGAGAATCCACGGTCGGTTCAACCCGGCCGGAACCTCGGAGAGCCCGATGCCCCAAGGACTGCCCCCGGATCGCGCGCCGAACTGCCTGGCCTGCCGACACTTCATCGTGACCTGGGAACCCGCGTATCCCCGGGGCTGCGAGGTCTTCGGGATCAAGTCCCGGAACCTCCCCTCCGCGGAGGTCTTCGCCGCGACGGGCCTGCACTGTCCGGCCTTCGAGGCGATCGAACCGATGGAACGCCGGGAAGGGCCCCGTCCGGGCGGGAGCGGCGATGCGGGCTCGGAGAACGGAGGGATCTGGGCCTAAAACGACGGCCGCTCCGAAGGGCGGCCGTCGTTTCAGGCGCCGGGCTCCATGGCGCTTCGTGCCCCTTTCCGAAAGGTAACGATTGTAGTGCGCCTAAATGAAAAGCCCCCTCACGGGGGCTTTTCATTTAGGCGCCGGGCGGAATCGCCCTGCGAACCTCGCCCACCTGGCTCGGTTCTCCGGGCCGGGGTCCTCGCTTCCGGCGCCTTCCTTGGCGCCTCTTCGGCGCTATCGCGCCGCGCTCGGACCCTTCGATTCCGCCCTCGCCTCGATAAAACAACAGCCGCCCCTTCGGGGCGGCTGTTGTTTTAGGCGCCGGGCTCCATACGGCCCTTCGGGCCGTTTTCCGAAAGGAATTTGTTGTAGTGCGCCTAAACGAAAAGCCCCCTGACGGGGGCTTTTCGTTTAGGCGCCGGGCGGAATCGAACCGCCGCATGAAGGTTTTGCAGACCTCTCCCTTACCGCTTGGGTACGGCGCCATGTGCGTTAGCACATACTACAATCGCTTCCTTGCGCCGCCCGGCCGTACTCGGACGGACGGCGCCATGCGCGATAGCACATTTTATAATCACTTCCTCTCGCCGCGCGGCTACTGCCGCCCGGCGCCATGCGCCATGCGCCATGCGCCGACTGAATATACGAAAAAAAGGGCCTTTTGTAAAGCCTTCGGGCGGCAGCCAAAAACAGGACGGCCGCCCGTCGGGGCGGCCGTCGTCTTTCGGACAGATGTCTACTTGGCCGGCTTGAGAACCGGAGCGGTTCCGGGCTTCTTGGCCGTCGGCGCCGTGCCCTGCGCCTTCTTGCGCTTCTCCGCCTGGTCGTTCCAGAAGGCCACGAAGGCGGTGGCGATGAAGATCGTGGAATACGTCCCGGACACCATGCCGACGAAGAGGGTCAGCGCGAAGTCCTTGATGCTCCCGGAGGTGAAGAAGAAGATGGACAGCACGGCGAGCATCGTGGTGATCGTGGTGATCACGGTGCGCCCGAGGGTCTCGGTGATGGACTTGTTCAGCACCGTGTGGAAAGGCTCCGTGGGCAGCAAGCGCCGGTCCTCCCGTATGCGGTCGAAGATGACGATGGTGTCGTTGATGGAGTAGCCCAGGATCGTCAGGATGGCCGCCAGGGTGGAAGTGTTGAACTCGATCCGGGTCCAGACGATGAAGGCGATCATGATGAGGGCGTCGTGGAGGATGGCCAGGACCGCTCCCATGGCGTACTGGATCTTGAACCGCACGGTCGCGTAGGCCAGGATGGCCAGCACGGTGAACAGGGTCAGCTTCCACGCGTTGTCCGCCAGGTCCTTGGAGAACCGGGCTCCCACGAAATCGGTCTTCATGACCACCACCCGGCCCGCCCCGAAGGCGGTTTCCAGGGCGGTCCGGATCCGTTCCGCGCTGGTGGTGCTGAACTTGGGATCGGTGCCGTCGTCCCGAAGCCGGATGATGTACTGCTGCCGGATTCGCTCCCCGACGCTCTGGACGGAAACCGAACCGATGGTGGCGGCCGCGGCCCGCACCTTGTCCATGCCCGCGAAGTACTCGGTCTCGGTCTCGGGTTCCCGGGAGAGGCGCACGGCGGCAGCGGCCAGGCGTATGTCCCCCTGGTAGGTCGGTACCAGGGTAACGGCGGGCTTTCCCGCCCCGTCGGTCACCCGGGCGGAAACGCCGGGCTGGGAGGAGAAGGCCGAGGCGAGGTCCGACAGGGTCCCGGAGGCTGCGAGATCGTACTCGATGGTCCGGTTCTCCACGTCCGCCCCGGAGAAGACCAGGACCGCCCGGGTATCGCTCACCGAGAGGACCGCGTTGCCCGTCCCGGAATAGGAGACGTCCAGGGCCGGATATACCAGCTGGACGTACTGGTTGATGCCCGCCTGGAAGTCCACGCCCAGGTTGATGCCCTTGGTGGCCAGGCCGACGATGCCGAAGGCGATCAGGGCGACGGAGAGGAGCACGGCTGCGAGGAATCCACGGTCGAATCGAATCACGCGCTTCATTTGATCCTCCAGCTGATGGAAACGCCCTTGAGCCCCCGGTCTGTACCGAAGTCGAACAGGAGCCGGGACACGAAGAGGGCGGTGAACAAGGAGGAGAGGTTGCCGATGGCCAGGCTGACCGCGAAGCCCTGGATGGGGCCGGAGCCCAGCTGGGCGAGGAAGAGGGCGGCTATGATCGTGGTGATGTTGCCGTCCATGACCGCCCAGAAGGCCTTGCCGAAGCCGGCCTCGACCGCGGCCCTGCGGCCCTTGCCCGCCAGGAGCTCTTCCTTGATGCGTTCGAAGATGATGACGTTGGCGTCCACGGACATGCCCACGGTCAGCACGAAGCCCGCGATGGCCGGGAGGGTCAGGGTCAGGTTGAAGCCCGACAGGATGGACAGCATGAGGTAGAGGTTGACCACCTGGGCCAAGGCCGCGTTGATCCCCGCGCCCTTATAGTAGACCAGCATGAAGGCCATGACCGCCAGAAGGCCGATGAGGACCGCACGCTTGCCTTCCTCGATGGAGTCCTCCCCCAGGGAGGCGCCGATGGCCTGCTGGCTTTCCACGACGAGCTCCACAGGGAGGGCCGCGGAGCGCAGGATCAGGGCCAGGTTGGCGGATTCCTCCACGCTGAAGCCCGTCATGCGGACGGACTCCCGGATGGCCTCGGAGATGCGGGCGCCCGCCTTGATACGGTCGTCCAGGACCACCGCCAGGGTCTTGCCCACGTTGGCGCTGGTCAGGGCGTAGAAGATCTCACCGCCCTCGTTGTCCAGCACGAAGATGATGTTGGGCTCCCCGGTGATCGGGTCGTTGGTCCGCTCGGCCCGCTGGATGGTGTTGCCGTCCAGGCCGGGCTGCTCGGTGATCACCAGGTAGCGGCCCGTCCACTCGTCCAGGCCGTACTTGTCCTTCTTGTAGAACTTCCGGACCACGTAGCCCGCCGGCACGATGGAGGGATCCGCCACCTTGAGGTCCGCGCCGATTCCCGCGGGATTGGTGGTCAGGTAGTCGTCCAGCCGCGCGGTGGCCTCGTCGTCCACGATGTGGAAGGCCAGCCGACCCCGCCCCATGATGATGGAGTTGATCCGCTCGGGGTCCGCCGCGCCGGGGATCTCCACGTAGATCCCGTCCTCGCCCTGCCGGCGGATGACCGGCTCGGTCAGGCCGAACTTGTCGATGCGGTTGTTCAGGACTTCCAGGGCCCGGGACATGGCTTCCTCGCGCTCCGAGAGGGAGAGCGAATGGCCGAGCTTGGCCTCCAGGGCCGGCAGGTCGGCGCGAATGACCACGCTCATGCCGCCGGAGAGGTCCAGGCCCAGCTGGACCACGGTGTTCTGCAGGTTCTTGATCTTGAGGATCCGGGTCCGGTAGTGATCCTCGATGTCGGACATCGCGGTCTTCCGGGAATCGTAGGCCGCCAGGACGCTTTTCGCGGTCCAGGACGAGGGGGCGGCCTTGCCGAGCTCCTTGTACAGCTTCTTGGCGCGATCGGCCATCCACTCGATGCCCGCCGGCAGGGGCTCGTCCCCGGGCGCCCGGGCGGCCTTCTCCAGCTCGGCCAGGTCGTTCCGGGCCATGCGCCAGGCGTATTCCCGGATCTGTTCGCTGGAACCCGTGGCCAGGATCTTCTCGTCCTTGGGGGTGAAGAAATACCACCGGATCGAGGGAAGCAGGAACAGGGCGGCCAGCGCCAGCACGACGAGCACGATGAGTGAGCGCTTCGCTTTGTTCATTCGAAAACTCCAGTCGTCACGAGGATGGGGTGCCGCGGGGGGCGCCGCGGAGGCGCCCCGGCGGGATTACTTCGCGGCTTCCTCGCCCTTGTCGGCGCCCGACTTCTCGGAGGGGGCCTTCTCGGAGGATTCCTTGGAGGAGTCGCGGTTCAGGATCGTCGCGACCGCGGATTTGGAGAACTCGATCTTGCAGGTGTCGTCCACCTTGATGACCACGGTTCCGCCTTCCTTCACGGCGTGGACGACCCCGTGGACGCCGCCGATGGTGACGACCTTGTCGCCCTTCTGGATGCCCGCGAGCATCTTCTGGAGTTCCTTCTGCTTCTTGTTCTGGGGCCGGATGATGAGGAAGTAGAAGATCACGAAGATGAGGCCGAACATCACGATGGTGGACATCATGGATCCCGTGGTTCCGGCCGGGGCCTGGAGGACGGGAAGGGAGGTAAGCAGGGTATTCATGAGCGCTTTCCTTAAAGAGACAGAGTTGTCGAAAGGTACCACGGAAGGGGGGCTTGGTCAATCCGTGGAGAAAGACGGTGAATGGGTGAATAGTGAATAGGGGGCTGCTTAATTCACCCATTCACCCATTCACCCATTCACCCATTCACCCATTCACCCATTCACCCATTCACTTCTTACTTCACCACCCTCGTCCCCGCCTTGCCGGCCGCGCCGGCCTGGGCGTGCTCCAGGTCCGTGATGACCACCTGGGAGCCTCCGCGCTTTATGAAGTCCACGGCCGCCTCGATCTTGGGGCCCATGGAGCCCTTGGGGAACTGGCCTTCGGCCATGTACTTCTCCGCCTCCGCGACGGTCATGACGTCCAGGACCTTCTGGTCGGGCTTGCGGAAGTTGACGGCCACCTTCTCCACCCCGGTCAGGATGAGGAGTTCGTCCGCCTCGAGGAGGTTCGCGAGCAGGGCGCTGGCCCGGTCCTTGTCGATCACGGCGTCCACGCCCTCGTAGGTGCCGTCGGCGTTCCTGCACACCGGGATGCCGCCGCCGCCCACCGCGATCACCACCAGGCCGTCGTGAAGGAGGTCCCGTATGACCTCGGTCTCGACGATGCCCGTCGGTATGGGGGAGGCGACCACGCGCCGGTGTCCCCGGCCCGGATCCTCCTTGACCACCCAGCCCTTGGCCCGGCACTCCTCGACCTGCTCGGGACGGATGAAGGGCCCCACGTACTTGGTCGGGTTGAGCATGGAGGGGTCGTTCTTGTCCACCACCACCTGGGTGACCACGGTCACGACGCTCTTTTCGACCCCCGCCTTGATCAGGGCGTTCACCAGGGACTGCTGGATCATGTACCCGATGGAGCCCTGGGTGTCCGCGACGATGACGTTCAGGGAACTCGGGGGTACCTTGGCGGAGGCCGCCTCGTTGCGGATCAGGTGCACCCCGGCCTGGGGGCCGTTCCCGTGGGTCAGGACCACCCGGTGGCCTTCCTGGATCAGTCCCACGATGGCGGCCATGCTCTTGCGGGTGTTCTCGAACTGCTGCTCCATCGTGCCCTCGGTGCCCTCTTCGATCAGGGCGTTGCCTCCCAGGGCCACGACGATGGTCTTCTTGCTCATAGTACCTTCCTTTTTTGGGCGCGAGCCACGCCGGATAGAGAAACGGAGGGTCAGTATATAGGTTCTTACGGTTCCGAACAATATACCGCCGGATCCCGGGCCGGATCCCGGCGGCCCGCTGGGCTGTCCGGGCGATTTCGCGGTATCATGGAACCATGATCGTCCTGAGAGCCGACACCCTGGGGTACTGCATGGGCGTACGCCGAGCCATGGACCTGGCCGTCCGGACCGCGGAAACGGAAGCCGGCCGTCCCATCTACACCCTGGGTCCCCTCATCCACAATCCCCAGGCCCTGGAGGACCTCCGGCGCCGGGGGGTGGAAGTGCTTCCGGAGGGGGAGGCGGACGCCCGGATCGCGGGCCGCACCGTCATCCTGCGGGCCCACGGGGTCTCCCCGGAGCTCCGGACACGCCTGGAAACCCTGGGCGCCCGTCTTTCGGACGCCACCTGCCCCCGGGTCCTGGCCAGCCAGCGCCGGGCCCGTCGTTTCCACGAAGCCGGCTACTCCGTGGTCCTGGTGGGGGACCGGAACCACGGGGAGATCGTGGCCGTGACCGGCTGCGCCCCGGGCTGCTCCGTGGTGGGATCCCCCGCCGAAGCGGAAGCCCTGGACCTCGCCGAACCCGTGGGCGTCCTGGCCCAGACCACGGTGACCGAGGAGGAATACGACGCGGTCTGCCGGGTCCTCCGGGCCCGGTACTCCCGCCTTGCGATCGTGGACACCATCTGCCCGGCCACCCGGGAGCGCCAGGAGTCCCTGGCCCGCCTGGCCGCCCGGGCGGAGGCGATCGTGATCGTGGGAGGCCGGTCCTCCGCCAACACCGCCCGCCTGTTCCGGGCGGCCCGGGCCCTGGGCCGCCCCGCGTGGCACATCGAGACCGCCCGGGAGCTCCCCCCCGAGGTCTTCGGATTCGGCGTCGTGGGACTGACCGCGGGGGCCAGCACCCCGGACTCGATCATAGCCGAGGTGGAGGAAGCCTTGCTGGATCCGGGCCGGGCCGGGCGGAAAGCGGAGGGCTAGGATGCCGGGGAACGGCGGACGGCCCCGATTCCGGGGCGGGTATTTCGCCCACATCTTCCGTCTCTTCCTGGCCGCGGCCATCGCCCCGGCCCTTGCGGTTTCCCTGGTCTACTCCTCCACCGCCGGCGCGGCCCTCCGGCGGGAGGCGGAATCCCGGGCGCGCGCCGACGCGGCCTCCTTCGCGGCCGCGGTGGGGGAGATCGCGGACCGGGCCGCGGAAAGCCTGGCCCTGCTCGCCGCGGACCCGGACATCCAGTCCCTCCTCTCGGAAACCTCCGCGGATCCGGCCCGCTCGGCCCGGGCCGCCCGGCGCGTCCAGACCCTCTTCTCCCGGGACAACCGGGAGGCGGAGGGCTCGGTCCTGGGGCTCCGGGGTTCCCCGACCCTCACGCCCGGAGGGGCCGCGGCGGACCGCGACCCGGAGGTCTACGGGTCCTGGGGGCTCTTCCGCCTGCTCCGGGAGCGGCCCGGGGACCTGGCCGTCCTGGGCCGCAGGGGGACCGCGGAGGACGGGGAAACCACCATCCTGTCCCTGGCCCGGACCGTCGCGGCCCCGGGAGGCGAGGTCCTGGGGTACGCGGTCGCCGACCTCCGCCGCTCGGCCCTGGTCCGGGCGGCGGAGCGGAGCCGCATTCCCGCCGGCGCGGAGGTCCTGGATCCCCGTGGGAACGTCGTCTTCGACCTGGCGGATCCCGGGCGGGAGGGCTACTTCGAGGACGAACTGGCTCCCTGGAATTCCGGGGGCGGACCGGCTCCGGAAGCCCCGATCCCCGGGGCCGCCTCGGGATACCGGGTCCGGATCGCCCTGCCCGCGGGGCTCTACGACGGGTTCGACCGGACGGCCCGGACCGTGGCGGTCCTGGGCCTCCTGGGCTCCGTCCTGGTCGCCGCCGCCCTCGCCTTTCCGGCATCCCGGGCCGTGACGGGTCCGGTCCTGCGCCTGGCCCGGTCCATGCGGGAGGTGGAGGAGGGGGACCTCTCGATCCGGGTGGAACCCTCCGGGAACGACGAACTCGGGGACCTGGCCCGGTCCTTCAACGCCATGACGGAGGAGCTGGCCGAGCTCCTCCGGAACGCCGTGGAGCGTCAGGAGCTCCTACGGGAGGCCGAGCTCCGGGCCCTGGCCGCCCAGATGAACCCCCACTTCCTGCACAACACCCTGGCGGCCATCAAGTCCCTGGCCAAGCTGGGGCGGAACACGGAGGCCGCGGAGGCGGCGGCCCGGCTGGGCAAGATCCTGCGGGCGGGAGCTTCCCGGCGGGAGGAGTTCACGACCGTGGGGGAGAGCCTGGACCTGGTCCGGGACTACCTGGCGGTGGAGCGGATCCGCTTCGGGGACCGGTTCCGGTTCCGGATCGAGGTGGATCCCGCCCTCCTGGCCGTCCCCATCCCCCCCCTGGTCCTGGAGCCCCTGGCGGAGAACGCCCTGACCCACGGCCTCGAGCGGAAAAGGGGGACCGGGACCCTCCGGATCGAGGGCGGGCTCGAGGGCGAGGACGCGTTGATCTCCGTGGAGGATGACGGGCCCGGAGCCGGAGCCGAGCGCCTGGCGGGGCTAAGACGGATCCTGGCGGAGGGTTCCCTGCCGGACTCGGACCACGGCATGGGGCTGGCCGGGACGAACCGCCGATTGCGCCTGGAGTACGGTCCCGGATACGGGGTGAGCGTGCACCCGGGCCCGGACGGGACGGGAGGCTTCCGGGCTGTCGTCCGGATCCCCGCGCGGGTCCGGGAGGCGGCGCGGTGAGGCGGCTCCTCATCTCCGAGGACGAGGAGCTCTTCCGCAGGGAACTGGAGACCACGGTCCCCTGGGCGGACTGGGGTTTCGTCCTGGTCGGGGCCGCCGAGGACGGGGCCCAGGCCTGGGACCTCCTCCGGAGCCGGAGGGCCGAGGCGGTGCTCACGGACGTCCGGATGCCCCTCGTGGACGGCATCGAGCTCATGCGGAAAGCCTCGGACCTGCCCCTCCCGGAGCGGCCCCTCTTCGTGATCGTCTCGGGGTACGCGGACTTCCGGTACGCCCAGGAGGCCGTCCGCCTGGGGGCCTTCGACTACCTGCTCAAACCCGTGGAGGACGAGGCCCTGGAGGGCACGATGCGGAGGGCCGCGGCGGAGCTCGAGAGCCGGGATGCCCGGGACGGGCTCCTGCGATCCTCCGCCTCCGACCCGGTCCTGGCCTTCTTCCGGAACTACCTGCCCGGCCGGACCCGGGAGCCCGGGGACGCCTACGTGGAGGCGGCGGTGGAGGAGATCTCCGCCCGGTACCTCTCCGACCTGACCGTGGACGCCGCGGCGGGGCGCCTGGGGATCTCGGGGGACCACCTGGCCCGGATCTTCAAGCGCCGGACGGGGTACACCTTCAACGAGTACCTGACCCGGTTCCGCATCCAGCGGGCCGTGGAGCTGCTCCGGGACCCCTCGGTGCGGGTCGGCGAGGTAGCGGACCTCTGCGGGTACCGGGATCCCCGGTACTTCAGCGTCCTCTTCCGCCGCCTGGTCGGGATGACCCCCAGCGAGTTCCGCTCCGGCCGAGGCCGGCCCCCGAGCCGTTGACCCCCGGACGGATTTCCGACCGGGAAATCACCGCCTCAGGGGCGGGCGGCGCCCGCGAGGAGGTCCCGGAACCGGGCCAGGGTCGCGGCGCGCTCGGCCGCGGAGCTCTCCAGATCGTAGGGCAGGATACGCAGGGACGACAGGGGCGGCAGGCCCTCCGGGGCGGGGGCGTCCCCCCGGGCCGACCTGCGCCCGAACCGGCCGACCACGACGGAGGCCACGTCGGGACCCAGGACGAAGTCCACGAATGCCCGGGCGGCCTCGGGGTGCGGGGCTCCCCGGACCAGGGCCACGCAGTCCGGGATGGCGGAGGTCCCGTCCTCGGGGTACACCACCCGCACGTCCGAGCCCGAGCGGCCCGCGTCCGTGACCGCCGTCTCGAAGGTGAGCCCGGCGAGGTACTCCCCGGAGGCCACGCCCCGGAAGACCTGGGAGGATTCCGGGAGCACGTTCCCTTCCAGGGTCCGGGCGAAGGCGGCGATCCGCGACCAGCCCGCCTCCCCTCCCCCTCCCGCCAGGAGCAGGGTCCGGAGGATCGTGTAGGCGCTTCCGGAAACCGAGGGATCCGCGTAGGCCACGCTCCCCCGGAGGGCCTCCGAGCCGAGATCCCCCCAGGACCGGGGGGCCCGGTCCGCAGGAAGGAGCCGTTCGTTCACGATGATGACCATGGGCAGGACGGTGAATCCCGTCCAGGCGCCGTCGGGATCCTTGAGCTCCGGCGGTATCGAGGCCGCCTCGGGGGAGACGTAGGGTTCCAGGAGGTCCGAGGCGGCCGCCATGCTCTCGGCCCCGCCGCCCCAGACAAGGTCCGCTTGGTAAGCCTGTTCGCCCGAGCGCAGGCGGGCCAGGAGCTCCCCGGTGCCCCCGGAGACGACCCGGATCCGGAGGCCGGTCCTTTCCCGGAACTCCCGGACGACCGCCCGGACCAACTCGGCGGGGTGGGACGAGTAGACCACCAGGTCCGCCGGGGCTTCCGGGGCCGGCTCCGGCGCCCGGGGGCCGCAGGAGGCCAGGGCGGCCGCGATCGCCGCGGCGAGGGCGAACGCGCTCCCGGGCCTCACGGCCGAGCCCTCTCGACGGGTACGGGAATTCCGGCCTCCTCCAGGGCGGAGACCAGCCCTCCGATCCCCTCGAAGCGGTGGGACCGGATCCCCAGAGCCCCGGCCGCCTCCACGTTCTCCTCCATGTCGTCCGTGAAGAAGGCCCGGCCGGGGTCCCGGCCCTCGGCCTCCAGGATCCGGAGCCAGAACTCCCCGCGGGGCTTGGAAACCCCCAGGAGCTGGGAGGCGTAGACGGCGTCGAAGCAGGAGTAAAACCCCCGCTCCCGGAGCCACTCGTAATGGACGTCGATGGTGTTGGTCCCGCAGACGACCCGGCCGGAGCTTTTTAGGGAGAGGACCAGTGCCTCCATGTCGGGGTCAAGGACGGGACGGAAGAGGGTGGCCCAGTAGTTCTCCGGAACCCTCAGTCCCGACCGGATCCGGAAGCGCTCCCAGAACTCCCCGGGGCCGATCCGTCCGGACAGGTAGTCCTCCATGTCCGGATGCGCCAGGTCCCGCATGCGGCCCTCCGCCAGGCCGAGGCGGCGGGCGGCCTCGGGGATGATGTCGAAGTCGTGCACGAGGACCCCGCCCAGGTCGAACACGAACAGGTCGATCATTCCTTGCCCGCCGAATAGACCGCGGAGCCCCCCAGGAAGTACTTGGAGAGCCCGAAGAAGAGGGCGAAGACCGGAAGGCTGGCGATCACCGCCACCGCCATCATGGCGCCCTCGTCGGCGTGCTTCTCCGCCGCGAACTTCACGATGTAGGCCGGGATGGTCTTCATCTCCTCCCGCTGGGCCACCAGGAGGGGCCACAGGAGGTTGTCCCACTGCTGGCGGAAGGAGAGCACCGCCAGGGTCGCGGCCGCGGGGCCGGCGTTCCGGAACACGATCTCCCGGAAGATCCGGGGCTCCGAGCACCCGTCGATCCGGGCTGCGTCCAGGATCTCCCCGGGGAAGGTGATCAGGTACTGACGCATCAGGAAGACCCCGAAGGCGTTCATCAGAAAGGGCACGATCAGCCCCGCGTAGCTGTCCTGGAGGCCCAGCTTCACGATGATCATGTACAGGGGGATCATCACCGTCTCGAAGGGGATCATCATGGTGGCCATTATAAGGAGGAATACGACCTGGTTTCCCTTGAACCGGAACTTGGCCAGGCCGTAGCCCACCAGGGAGGAGAGGAAGACCGTGGATACGGCGATGCTGGAGGAGACGACGAGGGAATTCAGGATGTTCCGCAGGTACATCCAGTTCCCGTCGTTGCCCGCCAGGGCCCGAAGGTAGTTCGCGGGTTTCCAGGTCTCGGGTATCCAGCGGTAGGGCATCTTCATGATGTCCAGGGCGGGCATGAAGGAGGCCCCCGCCATGAAGGCCAGGGGCACCAGCACCAGGAGGCACGCGGCGGCCAGGAAGGCCAGGGCAGCCGCCCCCCCGGCGGCCTCCGCGACGCGGGAGACCCCGACCCGGGCCCTCACAGCTCCACCTCGTCCCGGCGGGAGAACCGAAGCTGGACCCAGGTGAGGCCCAGCATGAACAAGAACAACAAGGTGCTCATCACGCTGGCCCGGCCCAGGTTCAAGTCCCGCATGGCGGTGTTGTAGATGTTCAGGGTGATGACGTTCACGGGTCCCACGGGGGCACCGGCCTGGGTGAAGAGGTACTGGGTGCTGAAGGTCTTCAGGCACTGGATCAGGATCATGACGGAGACCAGGACCGTCGTGGGCCGCAGGAGGGGCATCGTGATCCGGAAGAACCTCTGGACCGGTCCCGCCCCGTCGATCACCGCGGCCTCGTACACGGACTCGGGGATCTTGCCGATCCCCGTGATGAACAGGATCGTGAAGTACCCGACGTACTTCCAGACATAGACCATCATGGTGGACACCTGGACCATGGTCCCGTCGGACAGCCACCGCCGGTCCACACCCGGGGTCCGGGCTACCAGGTTGACGAACTGGTTGGCCAGCCCCCGGGGATCCAGCAGGAGGAGCCAGATCAGGGCGGCCACCACGGAGGAAAGGACGGCCGGGGAATAGAGGGCCATCTGGAAGAGTCTCCGGAACCGCTTGCGAGACGCGATGAAGACAGCTAATAGGAGGGAGAGTGTGAACAGGGGCACGAAGACCCCGGCGGTGAAGGCGGCGGTGGCCCGGACGGAGTTCCAGAAGTCCTCGGATCCCAGGACCCGGGCGTAGTTCTGGAAACCCACGAACTTGGGCGGCCGCAGGGACAGGAGCCGCTTGTTGAAAAAGCTCGTCCAGATCGCGTTCAGGATGGGGTAGAACGAGAATATCGAGAAGAAGACCAGGCCGGGCGCCGTGAAGGCCCAGCCCCAGCGGGAACGGTTCCGTTCGAGTACCCCGGAGGTCACAGCCGGTTTCATGGGCGCTCCGTATAGAGAGAGTATAGGTTCGCGGACACGATCCGCGGGCCCGGGGGCGAAACCGCAGCCGGCCTTCCCGGGGGACGCTCCGGCCGGCGGGGGTCCCCCGGGAAGGCGGGGTGTCCAATACGTCGGTTACTCATTGGACACCCCTGGCGGTTTCTAACGTTCTGTTGAGAACGTTAGAAACCGCCACCCTAAAACCGGCTGCCTAGAAAGCTATCCGAGCTTCTTGGACAGCCCCGGGCCTGGGACTCACTCGTCGGCCAGGGCCGCGGTGACGTCCTTCCGGAGTTTCTCGAGGGCCTTCGCAGGCTCCACACCGGAAAGCATGACCGAAGTGAAGGCTTCCTTCAAGAGCGCCTCGATCTTGGAGCTGGAGGCGCCGTAGTACACGATGTGCCCGGCGGCCATATCCTTGGCGAACACGTCCGAGTAGGGCATGTTCTTGAAGGTCGCGGACTCCATCAGGGCCTTGGTCGGCTGTACGATGGCCACTTTCTCCAGGTACTCGGCGCCGTGGCTCAGCATGTAGGACACCAGGGCCCAGGACGCCTGCTGGCTCAGCTTGGGCTTCTGGGCGTTCACCATGTAGTAGTGGCCGTAGTAGTTGTTCGGAACCTTCTTGACCGCGTCCTTCCACTGGGGGAAGGGGATGACCATCCAGTCGGAGCTGTTGAAGAAGGCCGGATTCGCACCCCGCATGCGGGCTTCCTGGTAGAGCCCCGACAGGGACATGGCGATCTCGTTCTTGTCGTTGTCGAAGATGCGGCGGGCGTCCGTATAGGTCGGGGACCCGAGGTTCTTCCCGTTCGGGCCGAAATCCCGGAAATAGGTCAGCACCTTGATCCACGCGGCGTCCCCCAGGATGGCCTTCTTGCCGTCCTTGGAGATGAGCTCCCCGCCCAGCTGCTCCACCATGGGGAGCACGGAGGTCAGGTAGTAGCCGTAGCGGAAGTCGAAGCCCCGGCGGGTGATGATCTGTCCGTCCCGCTTCACGATCTTCTCGGAGACCGCGACCACGTCCTCCCAGGTCTTCGGCCAGTCCTTGTCCGGGTCGAGTCCGGCGTCCCGGAAGATCTTCTTGTTGAGGTAGATGCACCAGTTGGTCAGCTCCAGGGGGAGCCCGTAGACCTTGCCGCCCTCGGTCACGGGGTCGAGCATGCCGGGCAGGTACTTGCCCTGGAGGTCCCGGGCGCTCTTGTAGCCCGCGGCCTTGAGGTCCACGGGGGCCACCCGTCCGTTCACGATGAACTGGTACTCGTCGAAGATCTCCAGGTTGAAGATGTCCGGGCCCTGGTTGGCGGAGAACCCGGCCACCACGATGTCCTTGATCTTGGACGAGGGGTAGGTGACGTAGTTGACCTTGACCCCCGGATTGGCGGCCGAAAACTCCGCGATCAGGCGCTTTTCCAGGGCCGTCCGGGCGGGGTCCTCGTGGGTCCAGATCGTCAGCTCCACGGACTTGCCCTTGAGCTCCGGGACAGCCGGGGCCTGGGCCAGGACGGGCAGGGACAGGGCGATCACCAGGATCGCGGTAAGGATTCGTTTCATGCGTGCCTCCTTGAAGGATCGGGACGGCCGTACCCGGCGGGGCCCGGGGATCGGGGCGCCGAGGGTCTTCCCTGGTTCCAGGGTGGGGCGGTTTCGGGAAACCCGCAATGCTACGATTCCGGCATTTGGTCGAAAAAACCGGGCCGACCGGGTCGGATTCTCGGGACACGTTTTGCCGAGTCCCCCGCCGGATTCGTATATTCAAGGAGATCTATAGTTCGACACGAACGCCGGAGGCTCGCCATGACCCTTATGAAGGAAATCGAGGAACGACGCGCATACCGAGCTCTGTCCCCGGATCCCCTGCCGGAAGACCAGGTGGAACGCCTGCTTACGGCCGCCCATCACGCTCCCTCCTGCTTCAACAAGCAGAGCTGGCGCTTCGTGGCGGTCAGCGGAGACGCCCTGGCCGGGCTCCGGGAGACCCTCTCGGAGGGGAACAAGTGGGCCACCCGGGCACCCCTCATCGTGGCGGCCGCCCAGAAGCCCTCCCTGGACTGCCGCCTGGACGAGGGCCGGGATTACGCCCCCTTCGACCTGGGACTGGCGGTCATGAGCCTGGTCCTCCAGGCGACCCACGAGGGCCTGGTAGCCCATCCCATAGCGGGATACTCCCCCGGCAAGGTGCGGAAGGCCCTGGGCATCCCGGAGGACTACGTGGTACATACCCTGGTCATCGTCGGCGGAAAAGGCTCCGACGAGCTCCTCTCGGACTGGCAAAAGGAGCGGGAGACGGGCCCCCGCCTGCGGGAACCCCTGGAGAAGGTGGCCTTCCGGAACCGCTGGCCGGATCCGGTTTCCGGATAAGACAGACAGGATGGACAGGATGGAGAGAGGATGAACAGGATCGGCATTGGTACTTTCCTGATCTTATCCTGTTGATCAAGAAAATATCCTGTTCATCCTGTCAGAGTCCTTGGAAACAACCCCCCATCCGGAAACCGCCCGTTGCGGATACCCCGATGCGGTGGTATCCTGCCCCTCATGGCGACTGCGATGATCATCGGCATCTGCGGGGGCTCCGGGGCGGGCAAGACCACGATCGTGAGGAAAATTTCCGAGGTCGTCTCGGACTTCGTCTTCATCCCCCAGGACAACTACTACAAGTCGGCCGAGTACATCTCCAACTCCAACATCACGGCCTTCAACTTCGACCACCCCGAGGCCTTCGACAACGAACTGCTCTCCGCCCACCTCCGGGAGCTGAAGGCGATGCGGCCGATCGAGATGCCGACCTACGACTTCGTGCACCACCGCCGGGCGGAGCAGACGATCAAGGTGACGCCCCGGAAGCTGGTTATCTTCGAGGGGATCATGGTTTTCACCGATAAGGTTATACGGGACCTGATCGACCTGAAGATCTTCGTGGACACCCCGGACGACATCCGGTTCATCCGGCGGCTCGGCCGGGACATCAAGGAGCGGGGGCGGACGGTGGATTCCGTGATCGAGCAGTACCTGAACGTCGTGCGGCCGGGGCACTTCGAGTTCATCGAGCCTACCAAGCGCTTCGCGGACATCATCATCCCCGAGGGCGGGGCGAACGAGAACGCCCTGACGGTCCTGTTGTCCTTCATGCGGAACATCATCGACCCGAGGCCGTGAAGGCCGTTTCCTAAGGAGCCCTGAATGGTCCTGCAACAAGCCCTGCGCCTCTCGGCGTGGACAAGCACGTTCTCCATCGCGGCCCTGTTCGCGGCGATCCTGGTCTTCGCCGCGCCGGGGCTTCCCTTCCTGCCCACCACCCTGCTCGGAGCCGGATCCTTCGTGGTCCTCTTCCTGATCCAGGACGCGCTGGTCCGCGCCCTGGACTCGGACCTCCGGAAGCGCCACTTCGACCGGGCCGAAACCCGCATCGTCATGGACTTCGTGGAGCGCCTGCGGGTCTCCTTCACGGTGGCGGACCTGGTGGAGGCCGCCCGGGACTGCCTGGAGATGCGGGCGGACGCCAGCGTCCTGCTCATCAAGAGTGCCACCTGGGAGACGGTCTACGCCAGCCCGTCCACCCTGGCCAAGGATCCGGAGACCCTGGCGATCCTGCACCGGAACTTCCGGGAATGGTCCGAGGGCTTCGCCTTCCTCTCCGACGAGTACGGCCTGCATCCCTCGAACGCGGGCTGCCGCGGCTACCTGAGCGTCTGCAAGGGATACCACCTCTTCGTCTTCTCCCGTTCGGCGGGACTCGCGGAACTGGAGGCGTTCCGGCTTCTCCACGGAGAGCTCCAGCTGTACTTCGACCGCATCATCACGGTGGCCCGGCTGTTCAACATCGCGAACCTCTCCAAGGAATGGTCCCTGATCGCGGAAACCCAGAAGTCCTTCCTGCCCAAGGAGATGCCCAAGCTGGCCAAGCTGGAGACCGCCTCCTACTACCGCCCCCTGGTCAACGTCTCCGGGGATTACTACGACGTCATACCCGTCGATTACCGCCGGACCCTCCTGGTCGTCGGCGACGTGTCCGGAAAGGGCCTGGCCGCGGCCCTGATCATGGGAATCATCGTGAATACGATCCGGGTGGCCCCGGACAAGACGGACCTGCCGGCCCTGGTCCGGAACGTGGACGAGGCGATCCGGGAGATGCGGTTCGAGGACAAGTACACGGTCATCTTCCTGGGGATCGTCGACACGGGGGAAAAGGTGCTCCGCTACGTCAACGCCTCCATGGCGGACCCCCTCGTGATCTCCCAGACGGCCCTGGGCGCCAAGCCCAAGAAACTGGGGTCCACCATGGGTCTTTTAGGCCTCCTGCCCCTGGAAGGGGAGATCCCCGTGGAGGAGATACCCCTGCGCACCGACGACGTCATCCTGATCGCCTCCGACGGACTGCTCGAGCTGGAGAACAGCGCCGGCGAGCCCCTGAGCGAGTCCGCCGCCTTCGAGCGGCTGCTGCAGCAATCCTCCCGGGAGACCGCGGAGAGCATCGTGGAGGGCATCGCGGGATTCGCGTATTCCTTCGTGGAGGGGCGCCAGCTCCGGGACGACATCACCATCCTGGCCGCGAAGGTGGGCAGACTATGGGACTGACGATCTTCGCCTTCCTGGCTCCTCCCATCCTCCTGGGCCTCTGGGCCCGCGCCCGGACGCGGATCCGGGACACCGCCTGGAGCCGGTACTTCCTGGCCATCGGGATCGGCTTCTCGGTCTTCACCCTTTCCCTGGGGGTCGCATACCTGGCCGCCCAGCCCTACACCCTCGAACAGCCCCTGGCTCTCTTCTTCACCCGGCTCGCGGCCGCCTCGGCCGCGGCGGGCTACATCGTCCTGTTCCGGGTCTGCCTGAGCTTCCCGTACGAGACCCGGAACCGCATCGCCGACCTGGCGGCCGCCGCGGCGGTCCTCGGGGTCCTGGCCCTGACCCTGGGCACCCCGCTCTACGTGAGCCATGTGGAGAGGGTGAACCTGGACTTCCTCCGCCAGGAAGGCCCCCTGTACGGGGCGATCAGCACCGGGGCCGCGGCCCTGGGGTTCCTGGGCGCCGCCGTCCTCCTGTTCCGAAGCCTGGCCATGCGCAGCCGCATCTTCCAGCAGCAGGGCCTGATCCTGGCCCTCGGGATCGCGGCCAGCATCGTCCTGGGATACGTGACGGCGATCCGCCTGCCCCAGGTCGGCCGGATCGGGTCCCTCTACCTCGTCTCCACCCTCAGCCCCGTCGTGGTCGCCGTCGGATTCTTCTACGCGGTGTCCACCTCGCGGATCTTCGCGTGGAAGGAGGTGGCCCGCCGCCTGGTCTCCTACCTCATCCTGGCGATCCTCGCGGGAACCCCCGTCGGCGTCGCGGTCTCCGTCTTCCTCATGGTGAAGGCCTTTCCGCTGATCTCCTTCCTGGGGGCCTTTTTCAGCTTCATCCTGGGAGCCCGGATCGCCTCCGCCTTCGTGAACCGGTTCCTCGATTCCATCGCGGGACGCAAGCGCTATCGCGAGGACCTTCAGAGCTCCCTGGCCCACGTGGACCTCGCGGGGGGCCGGGACGCGGTCCTCAAGGAGGTGCACGGGATACTCTCCGGCCCCCTGGGATTCTCCGATTTCACCGTCCTGGCCGAGGACGACGAAGGCGAGCTCCGGCCCGTGTATTCGACCACCGGCACGAGCCTCTCGATCCGGGGGGATTCCGCGGCCCTCGGAACCCTGACGGAGCGGGGCATCACCGTGCTCCTGAAGACGGACGTCATCGCCAACCGCTCCTATGCCTCGGTGAAGAAGGAACTTTTGGAGATCTACGACTCCCTGCGCGCGGAGGCGATGATCGTGGTCCGGGAAGGGCGGGAGACCCTGGGCATCTTCGCCCTCGGCGCCCGGCTGTCCGGGGGCGACTACACGTCCTACGATTACGAGACCTTTAGGGCGGTGTACGGCAAGCTCTTCGTGGTCCTCTACTACGTCAAGAACATCGCCCGGGAATCCATCCTGAGCACCGTGGACCGGGAGATCGCCTTCTCGAGCCAGGTCATCGAGTCCATCCAGGAGAACGTCGACCGGATCGCCCACCCCAAGGCGGACGCCCACTTCATCGCCCGGTCCACCCGCAAGCTGGGCGGGGACTTCATCGACTTCGTCGGGCTCGGGCGGGACCGGTTCTTCTTCGTCGTGGGGGACGTCTCCGGCAAGGGCCTGAACGCCTCCATGTCCATGCTCATCCTGAAGACCATGGTCCGGAACTTCCTGAAGGAGGAGAAGGACTTCCTTCGGATCGCCGAGCGCGCCAACTCCTTCATCAAGGAGAACCTGCCGAAGGGAACCTTCTTCGCCGGGGTGTTCGGCTACTTCGACTTCGCGAAGGATTCCCTGTACTTCATCAACTGCGGCATCCCGGTCATGCAGATGTACTCGCCGGCCTTCAACACGGTGATCGAGATCCAGGGGGACGGACGGGTCCTGGGCTTCGTGCGGGATATCCGGCCCTACCTCAAGCTCCGCAGGGTGCCCCTGGTCAAGGGTTCCGCCCTGCTCATATCCACGGACGGGATCCTGGAATCCGAGAGCCTGCGCGGGGAGCGATACGGCAAGGAACGCCTCCAACGGTCCTTCACCGCGAACCGGGAAGGCCCGGCCAAGGAGCTTGCGGAGGGGCTGCTGCGGGATCTCCTGGCCTTCACGGACAACCGGATGGAGGACGACGTGACCATCTTTACGTTGAAATACGACACGAACGTCAGGAGCGAGGCATGAACCAGCTAACAGTCGAGGAAATCCGGGAAACCGGACGGACCATCCTGCAAATCGCGGGACCGGTCAACAGCTACACGTTCACGGATTTCCAGGAGAAGATATTCAAGGCCGTCCGGCGCTCGGACATCGTGGTGGACATGGAGAAGGTGACGACCCTGTCCTCCGCGGGCCTGGGCGTCCTCATGGCGGCCATGGAGGATGCGGAGGGCGCCGGCCGGAAGATCTGGATCCTGCGGCCCTCGGAGATCGTCCGGCTGGCCATCGAGTCGACCGGCTTCTCGGACCGGTTCCCGGTGGCGCAATCCATGAAAGACCTGGCCTGACGAACCGCCCGGGCGGCGCGAATCCGGTGTCCGGAATGACCGACCCCTCCAAATCCCCCGGTTTCTCGACCCGCCTGCCCGGGGACAGGTCGGCCATCCCCCGATTCGAGGATTGGCTGGACAGGGCCGCGATCCCGGATCCGCGGCTCCGGGATCGCGTCCGGCTGGCGGGGCTCGAGATCCTGGACAACCTCATCCGCCACTCCGGCCCCTTGGAGGGGGGCTCCGTCCGGACCTCCCTTCGCCTCCGGGCGGGGGGTGCCCGGCTCGTGTTCTCCTTCCGATCCGTCAAATTCCGGTCCTTCGCCCGGGGCGGGAAGAATCCCCGGACGGGATACAACATCGAGGACGGGCGCTGGCGGGGCCTGGGACTCGTGATGGTGGCCTTCCTGACCCTGCACGTGCGCTACGTATCGGACGCACGGAGCGACCGGGTGGAGGCGGAGTTCTAAGGATCTCGCCGCATTTCGGACCCTGATCGGACCTCTTTCCCCTTGTGCGCGCCGTACCGGTGTTGTATGATGGTGGCCCCGGTGCTGCGCGGCTGGCTCGCGAATACGGCCGGCGGCACAACACCAAGGACGGAAGCCTTGTGCGTCCGTATTGTCCTAAATGTGAAGGAAACCTTCATGAAATCCAAGATCTCCATCCTCCTCGTCGGCCTCATGGTCGTGCTCGCGATCGCGGGCTGCGCCAAGAAGGAAGCCCCGGCGGCCGCGCCGTCCCTGAAGGTCGGCATGGTCACCGACGCCGGCACCATCGACGACAAGTCCTTCAACCAGGGAACCTGGGAAGGCGTCGTTCGCGCGGGGACCGAGTTCAAGCTCGACACCAAGTACCTGAAGCCCTCCGGCACCACCGAGGCGGACTACCTCAAGGAAATCGGCAACCTCTACGACGCGGGCTACAAGTTCGTGGTGACCCCGGGCTTCAAGTTCGAGACCACCATCTTCCAGGCCCAGACCAAGTACGCGGACGCCAAGTTCGTCCTGATCGACGGCAGCCCCCACGCCGGGGACTGGAAGTCCGTGGTCGGCCCGAACACCGTGTCCATCTTCTTCGCCGAGCACGAGTCCGGCTTCGTGGCCGGCGTCGCCGCGGCCCTGCAGATCAAGACCGGGTCCTTCGGCTTCATCGGCGGCATGGAGATTCCCCCGGTCCAGAAGTTCAACTGGGGCTTCCAGCAGGGCGTGGACTACGCCAATAAGAACCTGGGGACCAAGATCACCATGAAGGCCGAGAACGTGATCTACCAGGGCTCCTTCGACAACGTGGCCGCGGGACAGCAGATCGCCGCCTCCATGTACGACAAGGGCGTCAGCGTGATCTTCGCCGCCGCCGGCGGCGTGGGCGTGGGCGCCATCAACGAGGCCAAGGCCCGGGCCACCGCGGGCAAGACCGCCTGGATCGTGGGCGTGGACGTCGACCAGTACGCCGAGGGCATCTACTCGGGCGACAAGTCCATCATCCTGACCAGCGCCATGAAGGGGATCGACGTTGCCGCCTTCGACATGATCAAGGCCGAGCTGGGCGGAACCTTCCCGGGCGGGAAGACCCTGATCTTCGACGCCAAGAACAACGGCGTCGGCATCCCCGCCAAGAACCCCAACCTCTCCCCCGAGGTCCAGGCCAAGGTCGCCGAAGTCTTCAAGCTCCTGCAGGCCGGGACCATCGCGGTCAAGGCCGAGCAGGGCACCCTCATCAAGTAAGATCCGGACTCCGGAATCCCAAGGCTGTCCAAAAAGCTCAGTTAGCTTTTTGGACGGCTGGTTCCCGTGCAGGGTGTCCAATAAGTGACCGACTTATTGGACACCCTATTTTTCTTGTCGATTCCGCCGGGGGCGGATTATACTGCGTATCCGAATTGAAAAAATCTTGGCCAGGGAGACCCTCCCCTCCTTGGCCTTCTCCAAGGAGGGGACATGGAATACATCGTAGAGATGCTCGGTATCACCAAGGATTTCCCCGGGATACGCGCCAACGACGACATCACCGTACGGCTCCGGAAGGGCGAGATCCACGCCCTCCTGGGCGAGAACGGGGCGGGCAAGTCCACCCTGATGAGCATCCTCTTCGGCCTGTACCGGCCGGACTCCGGGATCATCAAGGTACGGGGCAAGGAAGTCTCCATCCACAACCCCAACGTGGCCAACGCCCTGGGGATCGGCATGGTCCACCAGCACTTCAAGCTGGTGCACAACTTCACCGTGACCGAGAACATCATCCTGGGCATGGAACCCACCGCGGGTCCCATGCTGCAGACCCGGGACGCGGCCAAGCGGATCAAGGCCCTGTCCGAGCAGTACGGCCTGAACGTGGACCCGGACGCCAAAATCGAGGACATCTCCGTGGGGATGCAGCAGCGTGTGGAGATCATCAAGATGCTCTACCGCGACGCCGAGGTCCTCATCTTCGACGAGCCCACCGCGGTGCTCACCCCCCAGGAAATCGATGACCTCATGCAGATCATGCGGAACTTGCTCAAGGAGGGGAAATCCATCCTCCTCATCACCCACAAGCTCAAGGAGATCAAGGCCATCGCGGACCGCTGCACGGTCATCCGGCGCGGCAAGGTCGTCGACACCGTGGACGTCGCGGACGTGGCGGAATCCCGCATGGCGGAGATGATGGTGGGCCGCACCGTGAACTTCAAGGTGGACAAGCGGGAACAGGAACGGGGAGAGGCGGTCCTCTCGATCCGGAACCTGAACGTCCTGTCCAGCCGTAAGACCCAGGCCCTGAAGAACTTCTCCCTGGACGTGCACCGGGGGGAGATCCTGGGACTGGCGGGTGTGGACGGGAACGGCCAGACCGAGCTTGTGGAGGCCCTCACCGGACTGCGCAAGGTGGAGTCCGGCTCCATCCTCTTCAAGGGCCGGGACATCACCCACGACGACATCCATTCCCGGGTGATGGCCGGGATGGCCCACATCCCGGAGGACCGGCAGAAACGGGGCCTCGTGCTGGACTACTCCATGGAGGACAACTTCATCCTGGAGATCTACGGCCTTCCGCCCTACTCCCGGAAGGGATTCCTGAACCGCAAGGCCATCCGGGACCACGCGGAAAAGCTGATCCAGGACTTCGACGTGCGGTCCGGCCAGGGGGCCCTCTCCGTGGGCCGCACCCTGTCGGGAGGCAACCAGCAGAAGGCCATCGTGGGCCGGGAGATCGACCATGACCCCGACCTCCTCCTGGCCGTCCAGCCCACCCGGGGCCTGGACGTGGGCTCCATCGAGTACATCCACAAGCGGCTCGTGGAACAGCGCAACAACGGCAAGGCGGTGCTCCTCGTATCCCTGGAGCTGGACGAGATCCTGGATCTCTCGGACCGGATCGCGGTCATCAGCCACGGGGAGCTCACGGGAGTCAAGCTGCCCAAGGAAACCAACGAGAGCGAGATCGGCCTCATGATGGCGGGCATCGCGGGCGCGGGAGGGATGGAATGAACCGCTACAAGAGTCTGT